>Ga0307951_1000048_pt1 | contig 60383 bp, 52 predicted proteins | sample OrgLakmetagen374_FD_201842 | JGI IMG/M metagenome (GOLD analysis project Ga0307951, IMG submission 201842) | Saline water microbial communities from Organic Lake, Antarctica - #374 | ecosystem: Environmental > Aquatic > Non-marine Saline and Alkaline > Saline | place: Antarctica: Organic Lake... | reverse complement strand
CGGGTTTCAGGCGATCGATAGAGACGAACAAGCCGTTAGTATTGAAGAAAGTTTGTCAGCTCTCAATGAGTTGGTCCAGGAGGGCAAGGTCCGCCACATCGGCGTGTCGAATGAAACCCCCTGGGGCGTGGCGGAGTACTTGCGCCTCAGTGAGCAACAAGGCTTGCCGCGCATTGACAGTATTCAGAATCCCTATAATTTACTTAACCGAAGTTTCGAAGTCGGTCTGGCCGAATTTTCTTGCCGTGAACAGGTTGGACTCCTGGCCTATTCGCCTCTGGCGTTTGGTATGCTGGCCGGTAAGTACCTGAATGGCATGAAGCCGGATAACGCACGGTTAACATTATTTGAACGGTTTCAGCGGTATAATAACGATCAGGGTCAGGCGGCTACCCAAGCCTATGTCCAGGTTGCTCGCGATCATGGTCTGGACCCGGCACAAATGGCGCTGGCATACGTCACCAGTCGTCAGTTCGTCACCAGTAACATCATTGGTGCAACGACCATGGAACAACTGAAAAGCAATATCGACAGTGAAAGCCTTACCTTGTCAGCAGCGGTTTTGGCAGATATCGAAGCGGTCCATCAGCGTCAGCCGAATCCTTGCCCGTAAGGGTTAGGGCGTCTCTGAATAATTCCCACTGCGGGGAATTGTTCAGAGCATCTTTAGGGTTTGATAATTTTCAAACCAATGCCGGATGGGGCTTGCCGGACGACGCGCATCACGACGACAGGCGCTGGCATTGGCAGCCCTTGAACCTGGCTGAGTACTTGAGTTCCGAGGTTGAAGTGCTTTTTTTGGTCAGGTGTCAGCTCGACGAAGGTACCTCCATCCGAGATATTCCAGGTTTTCGCTTCAGTTCGATAGCCATCGACGGACATCAGTTCAATGGTAACCTCGAATCGGGTGCGCGGATAATTCCGCTGGTCCTCGCTCACCACTGATCTCGCAGCTGGCGCAAGGCGGCAAAGCGCGTCTGCTCTGTGTTGGTGTCGAAACCTCGGTCCTGCAGGGCATGTGCCAGAGTGTCATCAACGAGTCGAAAGAAAAGGTTTATGTCGTTTTCCTGAGCCAGTGTAGTGGTTAGCCGGGAATCGGGGGTTTGGTTGTCACTCTGTGCTTTCAACGTCAGTGCCGGTTGGTGATCGGGCAGTACACTCAGGGTGAAAGCCAGATTAGTGGGCAAGTAGTCATGACCTGGGTATATGCGGGTGTCGGGGTGAGCCCGCTGACGTAGCCGCTGGATACTGTGAAATAACCTATCGGTATTGCCCGAGCGGGTATTGCCTACGCCGGCGTTGAACAGTGTGTCTCCACACAGCAGCGAGGGTTCCGGCTCGGTGAGGTAAAACACCCCGTGCCCCGGAGTATGGCCAGGAGACGCCCAGTATTGTGCGGTTGATTGACCGAGTGTCAGGGTATCACCGTCACGCAGCCAGTGATCAGCCTCAAATTTGCCCTGGCATGACTGGGGAGCGTGAACACGAGCACCGGTTTTCGTTTTTAGCTCGTTAAGGTGCCTTATGTGATCGCCGTGTTCGTGGGTGATCCAGATGTCGGTGATCCGCAGCCCCTGATGCTCGGCCAGGGTCAGTAAATGATCGGCATCGAAGGGATCGACGGCAGCGCATGTCTGACTGTGTTCACAGACAACCAGGTGATTGTAGTTCTGAAATGAATCAGGAACAAACGTTCGAATGACCCTCATGGTATACTCATCGTGATGATTTCTATCAACCCTATGCAAAAATACCGATTGAGACAATGATTTCAGCATGGAATTCTATTGGTAGCAGAGGCCCCTTAACAGGTTGTTGAAAAAGGTTTCCTGCCTTTTTCCAAAACAGGATAAGCAAAAAGTGTGATTTTTGCTTATATTACGAAATCAACGACTTACCAGTCGTCGATTTCGCCAGAACATCCGAAATGTCGGACCACATGTCCTAGTAGCAGGCGGCTGAACTTCTGTGAATTTCAACACCCCCTTAAAGGCTGAGGTCGTCAAGCAGGTGCTGGGTAAACGTGGTGGCCTCTGTCTCCGTACAACAAAATCGAAGAGGTAACGTTCCCTATGCCCGCCGTAATGACGGTTATTTCGCCCGCCAAAACATTGGATTTTGAGACTCCTGTTGCTGTTGGCACCAGCACTGAAGGTCGTTTTAACCAGGAAGCTGCCAAGCTGGTCGATATTCTGCGTACCTGCACTGTTGCTGATCTGAAAGGCATGATGTCGCTGAGCGATGCTCTGGCCAGCCTTAACGTCGAGCGGTTCAGTCAGTGGCAGTTGCCCATGGCTACCGAGAGCAGTAAACAGGCGTTGCTAGCGTTTAAAGGTGATGTCTATACGGGCCTGGATGCCACAACCCTGACTGCCGGTCAGTTAAGGCAAGCACAGGAACAGGTACGTATTCTCTCCGGCCTTTACGGATTACTGCGACCAATGGACCGTATTTTGCCTTATCGGTTGGAAATGGGAACACGTTTATCCAACCCCCGGGGCAGTAATCTGTATGACTGGTGGAGCGACAGCCTGACTCGAACGCTTGATGATGATCTGCGTAAAGCCGGTGCCAAAACACTGGTCAATCTCGCGTCAACCGAATACTTTAAGGCGGTTAAGCCGAAACAGTTGTCGGTTCCGGTTGTAGTGCCCGAATTTCGTGATTTAAAAAATGGTCAGTACAAAATGATTTCGTTTTTCGCCAAGAAAGCGCGAGGCATGATGGTTCGGTTTATACTTGAGAATGACCTACAATCAGTTGATGATTTAAAGGCATTTGACAGCGCGGGCTATCGCTTTGATGCTGAGCGATCAACCGCAAATAGATGGCAGTTCCTGCGCGACGAGGTGTCGTCTTACCCCAATACCCACTAAGGAGATTGTTATGGTATCAGTTACTCGTTGGTTGTTGCTCGGCAGCACCGCTTTATTGATGGCCGGCTGTGCTCAGTTTTCGCCTCAGCAAATTGAATTCAAACCATCGGTATCGGCTGGAAGTCTGCCGTCTGGAGCAGGAACGACGGTATCTGTGGTTGCTGAAGACCGTCGCACCAGCAGCCGTATTGGCGTGCGTGGCGGTACCTATTCGCAGAGCAGTGAGATTTCTGCCCGCGGAGATTTGCGTGGCGCTTTACAGCAAATGTCTGAAAAGGTAATGGATCAGTCGGGCTATCAGCGTGTGCAGATGGATCCGGACGTAGAGTTGACCTTTTCGCTGGATGAATTGACCTATGAAGTCGCCGATATCGATGCGGCCCGCAAAAAAGCAACCGGTGCCGCCCGATTGTCTGTTCAGGCACTGGCCAACGGCTCGGTCTATTCGAACAGTTTTCGAGCTCAGCGCAGTATTGAAACACTGCGTTATCCGAGTGAAGAGGAGAACTCTGGGTTAATGAATTATGTGTTTGAAGCAGCTCTGGAACTGATGTATGCCGACCAGGGGCTTGAGAGCTTTCTCAATCAATTACGGTGATCAGCCAACCAGACCGCCGGAAAATGCGGCCTGGTTGTATTAATACAGGCTGGGCAGACTGGCGTTGACACTGAATAAGGGGTTTATGTTAACCCGTCTTGTCCAGATCATGTTCTTCGAAGTAAGCTGCCATAAAGTCGACAAACGCCCGGCTTTTCGCAGACAGATATCTGTTTTCCGGATAGACCACGTGGATAGTGCGACTCGGGAAAATGATTTCCGGTAGCAGGTGTACCATTTTGCCGCTGGCCAGTTCATCGCGCACCATGTAATAAGGCAGGGCGGTTATACCCATATCGTTCATGGTCGCTTCGCACAGAGTGTCCAGGTCATTAACGGTAAATCGCCGATCTTTGTTTTGCAGCCCAGCTTCCTTGATGAACCGCTTGATCCAGCGTGGCTCGGCAAAATCGATACCCGATACCATCAATATGTGATGTGCGAAGAGGTCGCTCAGTTTTTTCGGATGGCCGTGCTCATCCAGATACTTCCTGGTACCCGTCAGAATCACTTTTTGTTTTGCTACTGGTCGTGCGACCAGGCGGCTGTCCTGCAATGAACCCAGGTGAATGGCCAGGTCAATGCCTTCGCGCACCAGATCCAGACCTTTGTCCGCCAGGATCAGATCGAAATTGACGTTGGGATATTGCTCAAGGAACTTTGAGAATATCTTCATCAGCATGGAGCGACCGAACGTCGGCGTGGCCGTGATGCGCAAAGTTCCCCGGGGCGAGGTCTCCAGGTCTTTTACCATGTGCTCGGCTTCTTCCAGGTCTTCCAGAATCCGGCTGCATCGATTGAAAAATAATTGACCGGCTTCAGTCGGGCTAACCGAGCGGGTGGTTCTATTTAACAGGCGAACCCCCAGCTTGTCCTCCAGCAAGCTGATTTGCTTGCTGACGGCCGAGGGTGTTAGTCCCAGCTGGTGAGCTGCGTTGGTGAAATTATTGGCTTTCACGACGGTGGTAAAGATGATCAGTGAGTCGAGTCGTGCCATGGCATTACCCTGTCTGGTTTCATGAAACAGTGATTTTAAGCGGCATTAGCCTTCCAATTACGATAATAATAGCAGAAGTTCAATAATCCAACTGTATTGATGATTAATTTTTGATAATCGCAATGCTACGCGGCTGCGGGCGTCTGGTAATAAGCTGTTACGCCCTATTGCAATCCCTTACAGAATAAACGCTATTTTATCTGTTCAGATGTTAAAGCAAGCGAACACGAGGCCGTTAACACCTTTAAGCAGATGTCAAACCCATTAAGCTATAGCACATCAGGTGAAACCTATGAACGGCGCCATTGGACAATGGAACCCTATTCCTCAGGCACAGCCTTCTGGGCCCCGATCCTCACAGGATAATGGACCTGGTATGCGTAGTGGCCAAAATGAAGCGAATGGTCCTGGTCAGGGTGTCGGATTAAATGAAGCCTTGGGCCAAAACCGCGGTGCGGACCGGCTTGAAAAAAGCGACCAGACAGCTGGTAAGAATTTTGATGTTGACGGATTAGTCTCCAATCTGTGGAGCTTTATGCAAGGTAGGCTGGAGCAGGCACAAGTGTCAGGTGCGTCTGATGCCGAAATGGACAAACTGTGGCAGGCCGCTGAAAAGGGTCTCAAACAGGGCTTTGGCCAGGCCCGGGAAGCTTTGCAGGCAATGAACAGGATGAACCCTGGGCTGAATGAGAAAATCGATACGGCGTATGAGGGGTTGACTGCTATTCTCGACGCTCGCGATCTTACCGCTAGCGCCCCTGTTACTGAGCAGGCTGACGAAGCGCCGGCTACAGCCGATAATCGCCGTATCAGTCTCTATCAGTACCAGGAGCAGAGTTTTGCGTTGAACCTGAAAACGACTGAGGGTGATCGAATTACCATTCAGGTGCGCAATAGCCAGGAGTCGGGGGCTGACTATCAGCGTAATCAGAACTCAGAGGCGTTGTACTGGGGTCGTGCAGACAACAATGCGTTTCAGCTGGAGATACAGGGCGACCTGAATGAGACTGAGCGAGCTGATTTGAATGCGTTGCTGAAGGAGGTCAATGAACTTGCCGATGAGTTTTATGATGGCAATATGGATCTGGCCTGGGGAAAAGCGCAGGCCCTGAATATAAACGGCAGTAGCCTGGCGTCAATGGATTTGCGTATGAGGGATGTTGAGACTAAGGGGGTTGCTGCTTATCAGGCGGCGGGCGGTGAGCAGCAACTGCCACGGGGGCTGGAATCATTGCGCCAGTATGCCCGGGATATGGTATCGGCCCAGCAAAAATGGATGGACAGCTTCAACAGTCGGGACGCCTTACCCCAATCGATTAAAAATCATCCACTCAATGATGGGCGGCTCGAGGCGTTTACGCGCTCATTGCTGGGCGGCAACTGATGGCTGACACAAGGGCTTTATTTTTTGATTGGGTATTAGTAGGCTGTTGAAATTCGCAGAATTTAAGCGCCTGCTACTAGGACATGTGGTCCGACATTTCGGATGTTCTGGCGAAATCGGCGACTAGTAAGTCTTGGATTTCGTGAGAAAAGTAAAAATCACATTGTTTGCTTTGCGTGTTTTGGAAAAGGCAGGAAGCCTTTTTCAACAACCTGTAAAAGCGGGGATACTTACTGGTATTGACCGATCATACTTCTACAATGGTAGGTCAAATTGTGATGGAGTCCTATTGTGTCGAAACTGACGCTGTACACGACCGATGGTTGTCATCTTTGTGAACACGCAGAAACCATTATTGAACAGGCGCTGGCCAGAGAACCTGATCTGACATGGCAAAAAGTGGACATAGCCGATCAGGATGCATTGATGGAACGCTATGGCATTCGCATACCGGTTATCCAGCTTGAAGCCGCCGATTATGATCTGGGGTGGCCCTTTTCCGTCGATGACGTTGTGCATTACCTGTTACAATTCAAATCGGCATCGTCCTGAATCGTTTCGTTAACTGAATCGAGACGCTGTTCACACTTGACGCTATACTTGACGAAAATGTGCTGTTGAGCAGCCAAGTTAGTGTTCAGGTGCACTCAGCCGTGAACCGCTAATCAATATTTATTTATCATCCCGGAGTTGTAAATGGTTGTTCGAACCTTGACCGTAATGGTGGTTACCCTGTCTGTTTTAGTGGGGTGTGCGAGCCTGCCGACCCCGCGTAGTGAAGCTATTCATTACGCGCTGACAACAGATGCCAGTCTGCGAGAGCTGGCCAGTCAATGCCGTGGCGTGAGCGCACAACTGGAGTCACAGTCAGTGCAAACACAGCGTGATTGGTGGCGCCGCAATGGCGCCGCAGTCAGTGCAGCCAATTATGGGCTGCTGCAACTGAACTGGGATCAAACAGCTGAACCGACCGAGCAACAAAGGGCCTACCTGTCCATGCAAGTGACGGAAATGGTTCAAACAGATGCTCGCGAGCAGGTTAAAGGCTGGATGGGAGATCGACCAGAGCGTAACTGTGCCGCTCAATTGACCAAGTTCCAGGATGGCAAGCTCGATATCAGTCGTAACCAGGATCATTTTGATACCCTGGTTGCATTGCAAAATGAAGAAAAACAGAGTTTAGCCGGTGTTGAGCAGGCTCGAGTCATTAATGCCCGTTTTCGCCGATACGGTCGCTCTTTATTTGTTGTTGAGCAGAAGCTGATGGCCCAAGGTTGTAATCAGCCTCAGGTTTCCATGTTACGCAATGAATGGCCTTTGGAAGTTTATGATGCCGTCTGCAGCGACACCAGTTACGTGCTTATGCAGTGTGAGTGGGGCCGGTGTGATGCCAAGCGATGATGCGTTGCTATTGCCCGAATAATAAGTAATGACTTCAGGGTCTGTGCGGCGGTGGCTGGCGCTTATTGTGCTGAGCGCAGGCCTGTTGTTGGCGGTCAGTCTTTGGTTTCGTGCGCAGTATCAGGGCTGGTTTGGTGCTTCAATTCCTAATGTTGCGGTCTGGGGTGATAACTGGCAACACTGGGTAGACCGTCAGCCCCTGGATCATCCAGCCATGATTCATCTGATGCCGGCAGGATGTCTGTGCCGCTTTTTTACCGTACAGCATGCATCCGCGCTCAGTGAGCAAGCTCGGGCATTGGGCTACTCCCGATATCAGGGTGGGAACATTTTTCTCAGTTCTGATTTGGCCGTGCCACTTGAAACCAGCGATTTTCCAGCTTCCCCGGGGCCACTTCTTGCGCTCACAGATTCAGACGGGAGCCTGAGATATTTGGGGCCTTACAGTGACGGCTTGCGTTGTACGTCTGCCAACAGCCTGGTCGACGACTGGTTACCGTTGTCGCGACCAGGTCAGCTATTGCAAGTAGATGCCAACAGTTGCCAGTGTGACAACTTTGGATTGACGACCCAGGCTGTGCCTTAGTTATTTTTTTGCTTCAGTTCAACCAGCCAGCGCCGATATCAATCAGGTGTTAGCAGTGCAGTAAACCGGGAGAAACGGATGACGGGCGTACTCAATAGTGTCGATAGCCGCACCAATCTGGTCGGGCAGAATCGTCTGGAGATTCTGATGTTTCGGTTAAACGGTCAGCAAACCTACGCGATTAATGTATTTAAGGTCCAGGAAGTCATGGCGTTGCCAAAGGTAACAAGAATGCCACAACGTCATTCAGCGGTTATTGGTGTCGTCTATTTGCGAGGCCGGGCAATTCCGGTTATGGACCTGAGTCTGGCTATCGGGATGCGACCAACCCCTGAGACCGACGATTCAATCATTATTGTGACTGAATACAACAGTACGGTGCAGGCTTTTCTGGTAGGTCAGATTGACCGTATTGTTAACCTCAACTGGGAAGAAATATTGCCACCGCCTTCGGGAGCGGGACGCAATCACTATCTGACAGCCATTACACACTTTGAAAATCGAATTGTAGAAATCATAGATGTCGAAAAAGTGCTGGCGGAGATATCACCCATGAACGCCACTCTTCCTGATGACATCATGAAAGGTGACTTTGTTGCCCGGGCACAGGGTCGCGAGATAGTGATGGTGGACGATTCCCATACTGCTCTGAAGCAGGCGAGCTCAACCTTTGAGTCACTGGGTCTGATCGTTCACCGGGCGATGGATGGTGTCGAAGGACTGGCGTTGCTGCGTCGCCTGGCAGATGAGTCTGATATGCCATTGGAACAACGCCTGCTGATGCTGGTAACCGATGCGGAAATGCCGCGCATGGATGGTTATCGCATGACAACTGAAATTCGCTCCGATCCCAGGCTCAAGAACCTATTCATCGCCTTGCATACGTCGCTCAGTGGTCAGTTCAATGAAGCGATGGTCGAAAAAGTAGGCTGTAATGCTTTCCTGTCGAAGTTTCATCCGGAAGAGCTGGCCAATCTGGTCAAAGAGAGGATAGAAGCGCTGGATAACTGACACTCGCCGGTCGTGCATTACTCGGCGCCAATAAGATTTTTTTTCTTGAGAGCCTCTGATATGTCAATGCCGGTAACAGTAAAGGAACTCTGGCTTTACCCGGTCAAATCGCTGGCAGGTATTCGTGTTAACTCACTGAGCTTTGATGTCAGTGGTCCGATCGATGATCGTCGCTGGATGCTGGTTGATCAGCGTGGCCATTTTGTATCCCAGCGCAGTCATAGGGCCATGGCCTTGTTCAGGTTGAACCTGAACAACAACGAGGTTCAGGTTAAAGCCCCCAGCGGCAGCACACTGAGCTTGCCAAAACCGGATGCACAGCAAGTATATCAGCCAGTCGCAGTGACGGTCTGGAAAGACGAGCTGATCGCCTACGAAGTAGATGCCGCAGCATCAACATGGTTTTCGCAAGAGATGCGGACTCCGGTGCGTCTGGTTTGGCTGGGTAATCAGAGTGAACGCCGTATTTCGGATTGGGCGGCGTTCGATACCGAGCGGGTCGGTTTCGCCGACGGTTATCCTCTATTAGTCTGTAATCAGGCAAGTATTGACAGGTTGAATCATGGCGAACAATTGCCTCTGGAACAGCGCCGATTCAGACCCAACATTGTTGCTCAGGGGTTACCGGCCAATCGCGAGCTGGCGTTGGGAGAATGGCAACTGGCTGGCGGCGTGCTGGCGATGTTAAAGACGTGTGAACGCTGCAATATTCCTGCGATCGATCCTGAAACGGCGGAATATCAGAAAGATACCGCCGCCCGAATCAAAACCGAATGCCGTTACCAGGGCCGGACAGTCTTCGGTGTAAATGCTGTCGCCCGGGGGCTGGATCTGTTAAAGCAGGGTGACTCAGGCCCCTGGATTCCGGGCAGTACAGCCTGAATTGTTATAATTATTGCTCCGGGCTCTTATCAATTTCTGCCATTCGTTGTGGCTCTAGCCACTGGGCCAGTGACCAGTCGATCTGATCCCGGTTCGCATAGATCTGCGAGTAGGTAAGTACCGATTTGACATAGCCCCGGGTTTCATCAAATGGAATGGACTCTATCCAGACACTGAGGTCACTGGGGTAACGATCTTTCCAGCGATCAACCCTAGAGGGCCCCGCATTATAAGCTGCCGTAGCGTAGACCGGGTTCTGATAACGTTCCATCATCTGTGCCAGGTAGCGCGTGCCCAGGTCCAGATTGACGGCGGGTTCGGTGATGTCGGATTCCGGGGTAAGGCCCAGGCCATCTTTGTCTGACAGATACTGAGCGGTATATGGCATCAACTGCATCAGGCCCATGGCCCCTGCAGAGGATATGGCCCGGGTCATATAACCACTTTCCTGACGAATAACGCCATATATCCAATAGGGTTCGACCTGATGTTGCACTGAAACCCGGGTAACCAGATCTTGCCAGGGGGTCGGGTAGCGTAATTCCAGCTCATCATAGCGACCGCTCCAGCCTACAGATTGTGATGCCTTGTGATACCAACGCCAATCGGCCGCCAAGTGGGCTGCGGCAAAGTGTTGTTCTGCATTCATAGGTCTTACCGCCAGATTCCATTCAATCTGTGCTCTTTCAATATCGCCAGCAATAAACAGGGCGCCTGCACGCTGAATCGACGGTAACTGAGAAAGTTGATCTTCCATGGTCGCAAGACGCTGGGAGTTGGCAGGGTTCAGCGACGCTGGACGACCACTATGACTCGCCGCCAGAAAACCATAATAGGACCGGTTTTCGGCCAGTTCCAGAAACCGGATTCTTGCCCCGTCTTTGTTATCCGTATGGCGCAATGCCTCGGCGGACCAATATTGCCATTGGTCGCTATAATACAGTGATTCGGTCAGCGCATTGTGAAGTTCGAGTACCCCTTGCCAATCATTGCGAGTCAGGGCCAGTTGCAGCCGCCAGTGTTGGACTTCATTGCTCGAGCGTCCCGGATCGGAAATCGCTAGCCAGTAATCGGCCTGTGGCAGCGCCAGTTTAGCCATCGCGATGCCAAGATGGCCGGACACACTTCGTATCTCGGTCTGTGTAAAGGCTGGCGTACTGCGAATTAGTTCGACCCATAGATTGGAGGTATTCTCCGGCTTCAGGTAGGCCATGCGGTTGACTGCTGCCAGGGCCAGCTCCCGGTGCCAGCTTTTATCCGGATGATAGAGGTGGGAGGCAATGCGAGTCGGGTCTTCATAAACATCGAGCAGCCAGCGGCCCCGTTGTTGCCAGTCGGCATCTGTATATTGTGTGTTCAGATAGCCAAGCAGCCCGCTACTGCGTGCGGAGAATGCCAGTAACTGACGTTGCCAGACCAGTTCATTAAAGTTTGGCATACTTGAGAGTCGGTCGAGGTAGGGGCTACAGGCATCTGCCAGTCCATATCCGACCAGCCAGGTAGCTTCAATCTCACTAATCCGAATACGTTCACCCTGGGCTTCCCGGGCACGAAAAGGCTGGCAATCCACACCAGTCTCACCGCTGCTTGCCAGGTAATTGAGATAGGGTGACCAGGCTTCACGCCGGGCCAATTCACTGAGCCAGTCGTTACGGGTTGTCCAAGCGGCAGCTTGGTGTTCAGGATTATTCAAAAAGGCCTGAAACCAGGCAGCATTGGTGATCTCAATATTGCGCTCGACCCAGTGCGTGACCAGATGCGGATACAGAAGATGACCGTTGAGCTGGCGCAGCTGTTCAAAACTGAGCTGGCCGTTCTCTATGCGGCTTAGCCATTCGGTGTACTCTTTGGTCGTATCCGACACCTCTGAACTAACATCTGCATGGGCGACGCATGAAAAAAACAGCCCAATCAACAGCAAACTGCGTAACCGGAATGACATCCTTGAAGTAACCTCTGTATAGGGTAACGGTCAATTTAATGGTTTGAATGCTGTTAATGCGCACTGTGAATGACCTGTGGTCTAAGGCTAACCAAGAGCGGGGGTAAAGCAATAGTTGAAGTGTAAATTGAACGCCAGTCGGTATGGCAAATGGCAAAAAAAACCCCGGGAAGCCGGGGTTTCAATCAATTCGAAACTGATATCAAGCGTCTTGCTCCTTCAGTTTTGGTTTGCGTCTGGTCATTATCTTATGGCCAAACTCACGAGTCCTCTCAATTAACATCAGCATGGCTGGGGTAAAAATCAGCGTCAGCATGGTGGCGAAGATCAACCCACCGGCAATGGTGGTCGATAGTTGAGTCCACCACTGTGACGATGGTGCCCCGATCGACCATTGACGAGCGAACAGGTCGATCGTCAGCTGGTACACCAGTGGCAACAACCCCAGAATGGTTGTGATGGTGGTGAGCAACACCGGACGCGCACGCTGTGCGCAAGTGGTTAGAGCGGCATCGATTGGTGGAACACCCTGAGACCGAATCATGTTGTAGGTGTCAATCAATATAATGTTGTTGTTCACCACAATGCCTGCCAGTGCGATGATACCAACCCCGCTCATCACCACGCCAAAGCTCGACCCGGTGATAATGATACCGACCATGACGCCCACTGTAGACAGTAAGATCGCGGTCATAATCAGTGCGGTTTGCATGAAGCTGTTAAACTGGGTAACAAGAATGATGATCATGACAAATATGGCCACACCAAACGCTTTACCCAGAAAGGCCATAGTATCTGCCTGCTCCTGCTGATCGCCGACAAACCGATAGGATACTATCTGCGGCAGTTCGCCAGAGGCGTAGGCTTGTTGCAACTGTTCATCGATGGCTTGAATGGCCAGATCAACCCGCTCTCCCGGTTTTACATTGGCTTCAATATTTAGCGTCAGCTTGCCGTCGGTACGGAAGATATCACCCTGTTTGTTTTGGGCGGTACGGGTAATGAAATTGCTGATCGGAACCTGTTCCCCACGAGAGGTCACTGTCAGACGTTCAATCTGGTCTAGTTCGCGGCCATCGAAGGGGTAGCGAATACGAATGTCCAGTTCATCATCGGCATCAGCGGGTCGATAGCTACCAACATTCAGACCATTGGTAACCATTCGAATGGATGATCCGACTGTACCGAGATCTACACCAAAACGACTGGCTTGCTCACGATCAACCCTGACCAGCCATTCAAGGCCTGGCAATGGCCGGTTATCACTGACGTCCTGAATACGGTCGGCTTGTCTGATTTGGCTGACCACTTGCTCAACGGTGGCATTAAGCGCTTCCATATTATCGGAGAAGAACTGCAGCTGAATGTCGATGCCAGTAGTGGGGCCCATTTGTGCCTGTTGGGTTTCGACCAGGATACCAGGTATATCGGAGGCAGCGTTCATTGCCTGAATCATCACCTCGTCGGATCCGGGACGTAACGTCCAGTCTACAAACTCGAGCATCAGAACGCCGACTGCATCTTCAGGGTAATCGCGCAGAGGCACCGCGGTTACTTTGGATGTCACTGTTTTGATGGAGTTCAAGCCAATAACTCTCTGTTCTACCTGGCGCACCAGTACATTGCGCTCTTGCAGCGACAGGTTGCCGCGTGCACGCACTACCAGACTGCCGAACTCTGAATCAACTTGCGGAAAAAACTCGACGTTGGTCGATCGTGCCATAAATAACATGACAATCACTGTAATGATGACGCCAATCAGCACCAATGCCAGCCATGGCCGAACCAGAAGGGGCTTAAGGAAACGGATATACAGTCCCAGAGCACCACGAATGTCCTCTAGCTTGCCGTGATCGATGGCATCCATAGCCATGCGTTTGCTGTCCGATACTCTAGCTGGCTTGCCAAACAGGGTGCCAAAAGCCGGTACGGCGATAAGCGCCATGACCAGGGATGCGGTCAGTGTGATCAGGACTGTTTTGGGCAAATAGCCCATAAACTCTCCGACAATACCCGGCCAGAACAACAGTGGCATAAATACCGCGAGGGTTGTGGCAGTAGATGCTGTTATTGGCCATGCCATGCGGGTAGCTGCTTCACGATAGGCGCTACGCCGGTTAGCACCCTCGGACATACGCCGGTCAGCGTATTCGGTAACAACGATGGCACCGTCGACCAGTATCCCGACACTGAGAATCAATGCGAATAATACGACAATGTTCAGAGTGATTCCGAGCATGCTCAGCACCAGGATTGCGGCCAGAAAGCTGGATGGAATGGCCAGACCAACCAGAATTGCACTGCGCACGCCCAGGGCCCAGACGATCACCACGAAGACAAGCAGCGTGGCCAACAGCACCGAGTTGAACAGGTCATTTAGTTGTTGAATGATTTGCACAGACTGGTCCTGGGTGAAATTGACCTGAATACCGTCGGGCCAGTTGGATTGAGCCTCTGCCACTACCGACTTTACCTGGGCAATGGTGTCAATGATGTTTTCGCCGACGCGTTTGGTGACTTCCAGTGTTACTGCAGGCTGACCATTGACCCGTGAAATATTGTCGGCGTCTTTATAGGTGCGCTGTCCTACGGCTATGTCGCTGAAACTTACAACGGTATCACCTTCAACTTTAACCGGCAGGTTCAGAATATCCTCCTCGGTTTCAATCAGTCCGGGTACCTTGACTGAAAACCGACCGGCACCGGTGTCCAGATTGCCCGCAGCGATCAGTTGATTGTTGCGACTGACTAATTGTGCCAACTCACCATGTGATATGTTGTAGCTTGCCATAAGTGCCGGATCGATAATGATTTCAACCACTTCATCACGTTTTCCGCTGATAGGTGATTCAAGCACACCGCGCACGGCTTCAATCCGGTCTTTAAGGTCTTCGGCAATCGTAAACAGGATGCGCTCGTCTACATTACCCGATAGAGATACGTTGATCACTGGAAACAACGACAGGTTAATCTCCTGAACCGTCGGTTCGTCAGCCTCAGCGGGCAGGTTGGCTTTGGCTTTATCTACCCGATCGCGCACGCTTGTCAGAGCTTCTTCAATGTCGACACCGATTTCAAATTCAAGCGTCAGGGTGGCACGACTTTCACTGGCTGTGCTGATCAGTTCTTTCATGCCCTCCAGGCCTTGCAACTCCTGTTCCAGTGGCCGGACAAGCAACCGGTCTGAATCCTCCGGAGAGATGCCTTCCAGTCCGGTACCTACATAAACGTAAGGAATGGTAACGTCTGGCTGGGCTTCCTTCGGGATGGTCTGTAGCGCAACCACACCTGCAATAAAAATCAGGGCGAAGAACAGCATGACGGTTCTAACATGGTTCAATGCTGCTTGTATGATACTGAGCATGGTGTTCTCCTGTTAAAGGCCTTCAGCCAGGTTGTCATCACGCTCAACCATAATCGGATCCACATGCTCGCCGGTATTCACAAACCCCTGACCAACAACGATGAGTCGCGTCTGGTCAGGGATGCCTGCTACCCAAACGCCGCCGGTATCGGAGCGAATAATCGACAATTCACTGAACTGCACAATATCGTCACTGGTCAGTGTTTTAACACCGAGCTTGCCAGCATTGTTAATGTTGAGCAGGGCCGGGCTGATGTAGTGCGCGGTAACCTGATCAAGCATCACCGTCGCCGTTGCGGTGGCGCCGGCTATTTGCCTGGGACTTTTCTCGACCCTAATGTCGACCCGGAACGTGCGCGTCGCGGGATTGGCCACTGTCCCTATATAACTGATAATGCCGGTCATGGTTTCACCGGTAAGCAGACTGACGCTTGCCTGCTGCCCTACTTTCATCGGTCCGACGTCAGCTTCAGGCACATTACCGACCATCTTCAGAGTCGAGAAGTCATAAAGCTCGGCAATATCATCGCCGGGCCGGACGTAGGTCCCGATTTCAACGGCGCGGCTGTCAAGTACACCCGCAAATGGCGCACGAATACGAGTGTTGGCCAGAGACCGTTCGAGAGTCTCAAGGTCTGCTCGGGCCTGCTCGTATTGGGTTAGCGTTGCTGCAGCCTGTGCCCGGTTTTGCAGACCTTCACTACGCAGGCGCTGGGAGCCTTCGTACTCAAGCCGAGTCTGCTCCACGTAGGCACGAGCCTGGCGCAGTCGCGCTTCAAGGTCTTGGGGATCCAGCCGGGCAATAATATCATTGACCTCCACCCGGTCACCCTTGTTTTTCAGGATCTCGACAACGCGGCCGGTTGCTTCACTGGTTACTGAAACAGACCGAAGCGGCTGGGTGACACCGTTGACGATGACGGTTCTGCGGACCTCAGTCTCATTCAGCACAGTAGCCTGTACCTTGGGCATCAGACTTGGTTCCGACGTTGTCTGTGAATCGGCTTCAGCCTGCGTTTCACCATTGTCTCCAGTGTATAACCAGGCAACCGCGCCAATTACGATAATAACTGCGATAATGGGTCCGGTTGGAATATGTTTTGCCACGAACGAGTACCTCTGTGAAAATCCCGCACACCATAAAAGAGTGCCAGCACCGTTGACAGTGCCAAAAGTAAGTCGACAAGGGTTCTCAGAGTGCTCTTTTCACATTTACGTAATTAAGGATCCCGAATGAGTTTGGTTGTGTTTGATCGTGTCACCTTTGCCCTGGGGGCTGCGCCGCTTCTGGATGAGGCATCGCTGGTAATAGAGCAGGGTGAGCGGATGTGTCTGGTAGGCAAGAACGGGACAGGGAAATCGACGCTTTTGAGCTTGTTGAACGGCCAAAGAACCCCGGATGACGGCCAGATTCGGATACGTCAGGGAACAACACTGGCCCAGTTGCAACAGGACTTGCCGGAAGGAGATGATCGCCTGGTCAGTGAGGTCGTATTGGAAGGTCTAGGTGACCTAGGTCGTGCATTGTCCGACTATGATCACGAGAGTTTGCTGCCCGAGCCGGATCTATCCCGACTGGAATCGTTGCAGCATACCATTGAGCTCGGGGATGGCTGGCAGATTCACGCAACTCTGGCAGCTGTTCTGACGCGTCTCAAGCTGGATGGGGACGTAGCCTTTAAAACATTGTCAGGTGGTTGGCGCCGGCGAGTACTGTTAGCCAGAGCACTGATCAGCAGGCCGGACATCCTGATTCTTGACGAGCCGACTAACCACCTTGATATCGCCATGGTGGAATGGTTGGAAGGTTTTTTGGTCGACTACCCGGGCGCTATTGTTTTTGTATCACACGATCGACGCTTCATCGACCGGGTAGCGACGCGTATTGTTGAACTGGATCGTGGTCACCTGAGTACCTTTCCGGCCCCTTATGACGCCTATCTGGAAGCCAAAGACGCGCGCCTGGCCGAGGAAGAAGTTCACCGTCGCCATATGGACAAGAAGCTGGCGGATGAGGAAGTCTGGATTCGTCAGGGCATAAAGGCACGCAGAACCCGTAATGAAGGCCGCGTGCGCGCTTTGGAGGCCTTGCGCAAGGAGGTTAGTCAGCGTCGCGGTCAGACCGGTCAGAGTGACTTTGGAATCGAAGCTGCCGATCGCAGCGGCAAGCAAGTGGTCGAACTGGAACAGGTCACATTTGGTTTTGGTAACAAAGTGTTGATTGATAACTTTACCGGGTTGATCAATCGCGGTGACCGAATTGCTTTGCTCGGTCCCAATGGCATTGGCAAGAGCACCCTGATTCAGCTTATGTTGCAGCAACTTCAACCGGTCAAAGGCCGGGTAGATCAGGGAACCAAGCTCGAGGTAGCCTATTTTGACCAGGCCAGATCTCGAATGGATCCGGAGAAAACGGTGATGGATGCCGTGGCTGAAGGACGTGAATTTCTTGAACTGGGTGGGCGTCGTCGCCATGTAATCAGTTATCTTGAAGATTTCCTGTTCGCACCGGAACGGGCGCGAATGAAAGTAAAGCAATTGTCGGGGGGTGAGACAAACCGACTGCTACTGGCACGCCTGTTCAGCCAGCCAGCCAATTTTCTGGTGCTTGACGAACCAACCAACGACCTCGACATCGAGACACTGGAAATGCTGGTAGACCGGCTAAGCGAATTTGAAGGCACCCTGCTGCTGGTCAGTCACGATCGCTATTTTATCGATCAACTGGCGACCCGAACCTGGGCATTTGAGGGGAATGGAGCCTTACGTCAATATGCCGGGGGTTATGAAGATTGGAAGATGCAGGGCGGGCAGTGGCCTGATACTAGCAGCGACACGCCCAAAGCCACGCCCGGGCAAAGTCAGAAAGAGCCAAAGCCGGCCGCCAAACCATTAAAAAAGCTGTCATTCAAAGATCAGCGCGAGTTTGATCAGTTACCAGCTGCCATTGAACAGCTGGAGCAGGACATCAGTAACGTGGAGTCTGAGATTAATCAGCCCGGCTTCTATGACCAGGCAAGCGAGCGCACTGAGCCGATACTGGTGCGGTTAACCGAGCTTCAGCACAGTCTGGAAGAGCGTTTCGATCGCTGGGCTGAACTCGAGAGTAAGCAGGATTAGCGGTGACTCGGCATCAAAAGTGACTCCGAATTCAACGTGTTTGGGACAGTGTGCAGACGCCCTTTGGTATGTGTCGTTGTAAGCCGGAGCTGTGGTAATGCCACTCCGGTGCTGCGATGAACTCGTAATCAGTGGTGGTGACACCATCAGCAGTAGCCACAACATCACTGTCTGCGACCACAATAATTATTACAGGAAGCCGTGAATGAGCATTCGGTATGAATTCAATTTTCTGGAAGATGGCACTCAGCTTGTGGTGGAAACCCAGTCATCCCGCGAACGAGACCCAAGTGCTTGGGGTCTGGAGGGTCTGATTAGCCTGAATCGCGAGCTGCAGTTGGTGAACCAGGCCTTATGGCAGCGAGTTCATACAGCTTGCGAAGGTGACTCGAACCTAAAAGCCCTGCTCAGTTTCTTCACGCTGTCTTCAAGTGTGTCCTACTCTCTGGAAAGTCAGTTACAACAACTTCGCCCGGCCTTTATGGCCGATACCGGCAGTCTGCAGCCCTTTGAATACAGTGAGTACCCTGACAATGTTCGCTAGCCTGGTATTTATAGGTGCTATGTTTATCCTAGTCGGAGCTTTTATGTGGGTGAAGCCTTCACCGCGCGACCGACGTCTTAATGCATTGCGCAACGCAGCCATTCAAAGTGGGTTCAAGCTCAGCAGTATAAAAGTGCCGGACACCAGCATTGAGGGTCGTTTGGCTGAAAAATCGTCGCTGATTACGCTGTATCGTCTCATCCATCATTTCAGTAAAGATCAGACCCCCGGTTTTACGGTGCAGCGAACAACGGGAGTGTCCAGTGCCTTTTTGCCCGATGGCTGGAAGTGGGCCGATGAGCATCGCCCGCCTGAAGCCTTTACAACGGAGTTACACGCTGTCCTGACTGACTTGCCCGAGGCTTATCTGGTGGTTGATGCACAACCCGATGGTGTTGGCCTGGTGTGGGATGAGCGCGGCGATGCTGAGACATTACCTGCGATTCGGGAAACGCTGGAGCGTCTTATTAAGCAACTCTCGGTCTGAGCGCAATAATCCATCGACAGTGTTTCTTCGCGTACGTTGCTGGTTGACATCTGGTCGCCAATGTCTATCGTATGGCCATAATCAAACAGTCGTTTGAAACTTGTGTTTGATTCAGGCGATTTAGACAGCTGTACGGGTGGGTGTGTGACCCTATTCGAGACAAAAACGGAGAGCTTCCATGATTTATCAGGGCAAGGGTATAACCGTCGAAGCATTGCAAAACGGCGCTGCCGAACTCGTGTTCGATCTGCAGGGTGAGTCGGTCAATAAATTCGACCAGGCTACATTGAAAGAACTCGCCGAAGCGACCGCTGCGATTGCCGCCAGCGACGCCAGGGGTGTGCTGGTCAGCAGTGCCAAAGATAGCTTTATCGTTGGTGCTGACATTACCGAATTCCTGGAATGGTTTGGCAAGGACGAGGACGGTATTATTAGAGACATCTTTGCAGCGAACGAGATCTTCAATGCGTTTGAGGATCTGCAGATACCAACCGTTGTTGCGATTAACGGCCTGGCGTTGGGTGGTGGCTTCGAGATGTGCCTGGCCGCTGACTACCGGGTAATGTCGACTAAGGCTAAAGTGGGTCTGCCAGAGGTCAAACTGGGTATCTATCCAGGATTTGGGGGCACGGTTCGCCTCTCTCGTATTATCGGTGCCGACAATGCCATTGAGTGGATAGCCTCGGGCAATGAAAAGCGTGCTGACGCTGCTGTGGCTGACGGTGCAGTCGATGTTATCAGTGAACCAGACGCTCTGCACGATACAGCACTGGCATTGCTTGAGCGTTTGATCTCCGGTGAAGTGGAATACAAAAACCGCCGTGCAGCCAAGCAAGGCAAGCTGCAGTTGAACAATATCGAAAGCATGATGGTGTTCGAAACCGCCAAGGGTTTTATCGCTGGCAAAGCCGGTCGCCATTATCCGGCGCCGGTTGAAGCGGTTAAAACCATTCAGAAACACGCCAATTTTGATCGTGACAAGGCATTGGCCATTGAGACCAAGGGCTTTGCCAAAATGGCAAAGACAGCGGTCGCAAAGAATCTTATCGGTCTGTTTCTGAATGATCAGAAAATCAAGAAAATCGCGAAGGATCATATCAAGCTATCCAGAGAGGTTGCTAGAGCAGGAGTTCTGGGTGCCGGTATCATGGGGGGCGGTATTGCTTATCAGAGCGCGAGCAAAGGCACGCCTATTCTGATGAAAGACATTGCTGAATCGGGGTTGCAACTGGGCCTTGATGAGGCCGCAAAATTACTGAGCAAACAGGTCGAGCGCAACAAGCTGGATGTGCGCGGTCTGGCCGACACTTTAAATCGGATCCGCCCAACCCTGTCGTACGGCGATTTTGGCGATGTCGATGTGGTGGTTGAAGCCGTCGTTGAAAACATCAAGGTTAAAAAGTCGGTGCTCGCAGAAGCGGAAGGGCATCTCCGTGACGATGCCGTTCTGGCCTCCAACACCTCAACTATTTCCATTACCGAGCTGGCGACAGCCCTGAAAAAGCCGGAACAGTTCTGCGGTATGCATTTTTTCAATCCGGTACATCGTATGCCGCTGGTGGAAGTCATTCGTGGTGAAAAAACCAGCGATGAAACCATCGCGACAGTGGTCGCCTTCGCCCAGAAAATGGGTAAAACGCCCATTGTTGTCAACGACTGCCCAGGCTTCCTGGTAAACCGTATTCTGTTCCCTTACTTCGGTGGCTTCGCGATGTTGCTGCGCGACGGTGCTGACTTTGAACAGGTCGATAAGGTGATGGAAACGTTCGGTTGGCCCATGGGTCCTGCGTACCTGATGGATGTTGTCGGGATCGATACCGGCGTTCATGCACAGGCGGTTTTGGCCGACGGTTTTCCGGAGCGGATGCAACAGGATTTTAAATCCGCCATGGATGTCATGTACGCCGAAGAGCGTTATGGACAGAAAAACGGCGTTGGTTTCTACCGATATGAGACCGATAAGAAAGGCAAACCGAAGAAAGTATCGGATGAAAAAGCTCATGAGTTGGTGGGCAGTGTTCGCTCAACCCAGAGTGAAATTTCTGATGATGACATCGTCAACCGGCTGATGATCCCCATGTGCCTGGAGACAGTGCGTTGCCTGGAAGATGGCATCGTAGACACTGCCGCGGAAGCTGACATGGGTTTGGTTTACGGCATCGGTTTCCCGCCGTTCCGCGGTGGTGCCTTGCAGTACATTGACGATATAGGCGTTGCTGCTTTTGTTGCACTGTGCGATCAGTACAAGGACCTGGGCAAGCTCTATGAGCCGACTGAAAAACTGCGTGATATGGCTAAAAATAGCCAGACCTTTTACGGTTAAGACGGGAGAACAGCAACCATGACTATTCGAGATAATGATGCAGTAATTGTCGACTTTGCGCGTACCCCTATGGGTCGTAGCAAGAATGGCAGTCACCGTTTTACCCGTGCTGAAAACCTGAGCGCTGATCTGGTCAGCGGATTACTGGCGCGCAACGAAGCGCTGAATCCGGCCGATATCGACGATATCATCTGGGGGTGTGTAAACCAGACCAAAGAGCAAGGCTGGAACGTTGCCCGCATGATGCAATTGCTAACGGATATTCCACACACGGTACCGGCACAAACAGTGAGCCGTTTGTGTGGTTCATCGATGTCGGCATTGCACATTGCAACGGCCAACATTCAGTCTGATAACGGTGATGTTTATGTGATCGGTGGGGTCGAGCATATGGGCCATGTCAGCATGATGCACGGTGTCGATCCAAACCCGATGCTGTCACTGAAGGCTGCCAAAGCGTCTGGCATGATGGGCCTGACTGCTGAATTGTTGTCCAAGATGCATGGTATAGGCCGCGAACAGCAAGATCAGTTTGGTTTACGCTCACACATGAAAGCTCATGAAGCGACACAGGCGGGTAATTTTGACAATGAAATCATGGCCCGCACTGCGCATGATGCTGCGGGTAACCCTTACTTGATGAAGCACGATGAAACCATTCGACCGGAGACTACGCTAGAAGGCCTTATGGCGTTGCGTCCGGCGTTTGATCCGAAATCAGGTACAGTCACGGCCGGCACCTCCAGTCAGATCACTGATGGTGCATCAGCAATGGTGGTCATGTCCTATCGCAAGGCCAAGGCGCTGGGTTTGAAGCCCCGGGCGGTGGTTCGCGGCATGAGCCTGGCAGGTGTTGATCCGTCTATCATGGGTTACGGTCCAGTCCCTGCTACTAAGAAAGTGCTGAAAAAGCTGGGCATGACAATTGAAGACATCGATTATGTCGAGCTTAATGAAGCCTTCGCTGCCCAAGCCCTTCCTGTGCTCAAAGATCTGAAATTGCTGGAGAAAATGGACGAAAAAGTGAACCTGCACGGTGGCGCCATTGCTCTGGGTCATCCCTTTGGCTGTTCTGGCGCCCGTATTACAGGGACGCTGTTGAACGTAATGGAGCAGAACGATGGTCAGTTTGGGTTGTCGACCATGTGTATCGGTTTGGGGCAGGGCATCAGTACGGTTATCGAACGGATCTAATACCAGGTTGACTCTGGTTACGCGCTGACTCAGCGAACCATAAAAAAGCCAGCTTGACGAAAGTCATACTGGCTTTTTATATGCTTAAAATGGTGCTCTAGCAGGCCTTTTGAAAAAGGCTTTGGTAGCAGTCGGGGTTGCATCTCGACATCACCAGCGCTGCTGCTTTTCAGAGGCTAGGGGAATCGGGTCGGGTTATTCTATGGGCATGCTACTGTGCATGTAGGATCGCACATCCGTGATTTTATTGAGGTATACCCCGTCTGTTGACGACCCCGGCCGCCAGAAGTTCATTGACAGTGGGAAACCACATTTGCTGGTGCGGGGTCGCCATAATCCGGTCCAGAAAGGCCTCATCGATATTGGCTTTGCGAAAAATGGCCATGTCCCGTTCCTGTTCGTCTGAGGGGTCCTGTTTCATTAGAAATTCAATCACCGCTGAGTTCTGTGCATAGCGATGAAACCCCAACCTGGATTGCGGTTCAAGATACCGGGTATGTCCAGCCATAAAGACAAGCGTGCAGGCTGAAGCGCAATCGCCCTGGGCCGTTGTCGCCAACCCAAAACGCTCGATAACCTTGACCAGACCTCGGGCTTCGGCAATTCGGCCACCGGGACTGTGCAGTTGAATATGATCTACGGAGTCTTCCAGTTCAAGTAAATCGGCCAGGTCTTTAGTGATGCCAAAATCGATGTAACCATTGAGTACTATGGATCGTCCGCTTTCTGATAGTGTCAGGTTATAAGCAGGCAGCTCATGGGAAACCGCGAGACTGGATTCAACGGGCGAATCTGCTGCGGCCGGTTGAGTTTTTATGGCAAACAGTAGAAAAAACAGCCCGAGTAAAGTGGACATCATAAATGCACTGAGCAGTCTATCGTCAATAGGCCGGTAAGTCATGAGTCTCCAGATTCGATTGATGGCTGTCCTAAACGAAGGGTCTTAAACGTTCGATGTGTCACAAAAGTTGATCATTAACGCTGTTTCGGTCCGTTTTGATGGGGCAGTCTTTGACTGTGCGGGGTGTCGTCGAACTGCACATCCTGAAATCAATATAGAAAGATCTGTTTCAAACCGCAAGGCTGGATGTACGCGACACTGAGGTCGCTGATAGTATCCGGGACGATAACGTTCATTAATAGGTAACCGTACTAATGAATCACTTGAAAACAGGTATTTATCAGCATTATAAGGGAAGCCAGTACCGGGTACTTGGTGTTTGTCGACACAGTGAAACCGATGAACGTCTGGTTGTCTATCAGTGCCTGTATGGCGATTACAGCCTCTGGGTGCGGCCACTGGCTATGTTTCTTGAGTCAGTGCAGGTGGGCGGACAGCAGGTGCTAAGGTTTGAACGCCTTCAATCGCTTGATAAGGCCGACTGGCTGTCTTTGGCTGCCGAGGTATCGTCCCCCATCGCCGAATCATAGAGCCCTGAGATTAACTGCGATATCTTTTTGATCTGCTGAGGTTTGTCGCTTAGCTGCACCTCACTGTGTATCAGTAAATCCTTGGCATGCTTGTAATAGGATGACGCAGCCGCCAAGTCATGTTGGTCTCGAGCGTTCACGCCCTGGAGCTTATAGGCTTCTACTTCGAGCAGCAGGCTGTTTTGCATCAGGCGGACCAGATTCTTATGACTGTCAGAGTCAGAAATCAAGCCCTGGGCATGAAGGGTGCGTATCCATTTCATGGCACGCCCGAAATGGCGTTTCATCAGATTGATTTGCCGGTCACTGGGTGGAATGTCGGGTTGGTGAGCTTTTTCTCCCAGGTTCTCAATATCCTCTGCAAGAGCAGCGTAGTAATCAACGTCCCTTTGAGAGTAAGCATCGCCGGGGTCGAGTGTCAGCAACTTTTCGGCTTCCTCAAGCAGGGTTTGCTGAACCAGGCTCAGTAAATCGGGATCGCGATCATAGATCATCAGCGTGGAAAACAGTTCTTCGTATTGGGTTTGCCGGGAGCGCAACTGACGCAGTCGCGCCTTGAGCTCTCTTGCTTCCTGCTCTTTGAGCATAGCGATACGACTCATATAGAGCCCGCCAAAAATAAGGCCGACCAGTAGCAGCGTAAAAAAAACCGTGATGAAAGACACTTGAAAACACTCCTGAACTGAGCTGGGATTCGATAAACAGCGTTTTTCCAGATTATCCGGCCTGTACGGCTTGACTACGTTCGTGCATAGTACGGCGCTGAATGGGCAGACGGTAGTCTTTTACGCTTGTACCGGTTCGTCGCTTGGCAGCCGGGTATTGACCTTGAATGGTCAAACAGTTTATACGTTTGCTCCGTTTGCGTTCCCTAGGGTTCGTAAGCTAACTATATAAAAGGAAGCAATAGGCGGAACTATAGCGCATGGGTAAATCTCTGGTCATCGTCGAATCACCAGCAAAAGCCAAAACGATTAACAAATACCTTGGAAATGATTTTATCGTCAAGTCCTCTGTGGGTCATATTCGTGATCTTCCTACCAGTGGCCAGGCAAAGCCGGTGGATACCAAGGCGCGCGCGCGTCAGGCAGCGGAGACGCGCAAATTGTCGCCCGAGAAAAAGGCCATTCATAAGAAGCAAAAGGCCAAAGAGCAGCTTATCGCTCGGATGGGCATTAATCCCGAAAAAGGCTGGGAAGCTCAGTATCAGGTACTTCCCGGTAAAGAAAAGGTCGTTGACGAGCTGCGACGCCTGGCAAAAACCGCCGACACTGTCTATCTCGCAACGGATTTGGACCGCGAGGGAGAGGCTATTGCCTGGCATTTGCAGGAGAGTATAGGTCTGGCTCCTGAAAAATACCGTCGAGTGGTATTTAACGAAATCACTAAAAAGGCTATCAATGAGGCCTTTGAACGACCGGGCGAGCTGGATCTGAACCGGGTAAATGCCCAGCAGGCAAGACGGTTCCTGGACCGGGTTGTTGGCTACATGGTGTCACCGCTGTTGTGGGCTAAGGTGGCGCGTGGGCTGAGTGCAGGCCGAGTGCAATCGGTTGCAGTGCGTTTGATTGTAGAGCGAGAGCGTGAAATTCGGGCTTTTAATCCGGAAGAATTCTGGGATTTACACGTTCAGACGCGAGCGGCCAATCAGGCCGAAGTGCGATTCGAAGTGGCTCGCTATCAGGCTGAGAAATACCGCCCAATTAATAAAAGCCAGAGCGATGCTCATGTCGATCGTCTGCGTGATGCCCAGCTGCGCATTACCGATCGCGAAGATAAACCCACCTCGTCAAAAGCAGCAGCGCCTTTTATCACCTCAACGCTTCAACAGGCTGCCAGCACCCGGCTGGGGTACACGGTCAAAAAAACGATGACCATGGCGCAGCGGCTCTATGAGGCGGGTCATATTACCTATATGCGAACCGATTCGACCAATCTGAGCCAAGAGGCGGTTGCATCGGCTCGCGATTATATTGCTGACCAGTATGGGGACAATTACCTACCCGAGAAACCGGTAATCTACGGTAGCAGAGAGGGCGCACAAGAAGCACACGAGGCTATACGTCCATCCTATGTGGCAAGCAAGAGTGCAGATTTGTCGGATATGGAGCGCGATGCGCAGCGCCTCTATGAGCTTGTCTGGCAGCGTTTCGTGGCCTGTCAGATGTTACCCGCCAAGTACAAGAGCACCGTGCTGAGCGTGGCAACAGGCGACTATGAGCTGAAAGCCAGAGGTCGGGTGTTGGTATTTGATGGTTATACCCGGGTTATGACGCAAGTAACCAAGAGTGATGACGCCATTGAGCTGCCGGATCTGAAGATCAATGAAGATCTGAAACTCCTGGCGCTTGAGCCGAAGCAGCACTTCACCAAGCCACCGGCGCGCTTTACTGAAGCGTCACTGGTCAAAGAGCTGGAAAAGCAGGGAATTGGCCGTCCTTCGACCTATGCTTCCATTATCTCGACCATTCAGGAACGCGGTTATGTGCGCCTTGAAAGTCGACGTTTCTTTTCCGAGAAAATTGGCGATATTGTCACGGATCGACTGACAGAATCGTTTAATGATTTGATGCAGTATCAGTTTACAGCGCGTCTGGAAGAGTATTTGGATGACGTTGCCACTGGCGAACGGACCTGGAAGCAGGTTCTAGACAGTTTCTATGCAGATTTCACCCGGCAGCTGGATCAAGCCGAGGCGGATGAAGATGGTATGCGCGCCAACGAGCCTACACCGACGGATATTGAATGCCCCAAGTGTGGTCGGCCAATGATGATTCGTACGGGTACTACCGGGGTGTTTCTGGGGTGTTCGGGCTACAGTCTGCCGCCGAAGGAGCGCTGTAAGGGCACGCTTAACCTGATACCGGGTGATGAAGCGCTTGATCTGGATGACGATGAAGAAGCAGAAGCCCAGGCGATGCGTCATAAAGAGCGTTGTGATACCTGTGGAACCGCGATGGACAGTTATCTGATTGATGAAGGTCGCAAGCTGCATATCTGCGGCAATAATCCGGATTGCACTGGTTTTAAGGTCGAGAAAGGGCAGTACAAGATCAAGGGGTATGACGGGCCAACACTTGACTGCGATAAGTGCGGGTCTGAAATGCAGCTGAAAAGCGGGCGATTTGGTAAATACTTCGGTTGCACCAACGAAGAGTGTAAGAATACGCGGAAGTTGCTGCGTAACGGCGAGGCGGCGCCACCGAAGATGGACCCAATACCGATGCCGGAATTAAAGTGCATCAAAGTCGATGACACCTATGTTCTCAGAGACGGTGCTGCAGGTCTGTTTCTTGCTGCCAGCCAGTTCCCAAAAAATCGTGAGACTCGGCCGCCCCTGGTAAAAGAGCTGGTAGCTCATGCTCAGGAGTTACCGGAAAAATATCGTTATTTAACCAAAGCACCCAAGAAAGACGATGAAGGCCGGTCAACCGTTATTCGCTTCAGTCGCAAGACCAAAGAGCAGTACGTTATGACCGAAAAAGAGGACGGTAAGGCCTCCGGCTGGAAGGCATTTTATCAGGGCAGTCGTTGGCTAGTGGAAGAGAAAACCACTAAAAGCGCCAAGGCTTGACTGGAAGCCTCACTCGCAAAAAGGCAACTGTGCGTGATGCGTGATGCTTGATGAATGTGAAAAAAACCGGCTTTAGCCGGTTTTTTTATACTGCGTCCACAGAGTGAAACGCTCAGCGTGAAGGAATATCCCGCGGAGCGTGGCCTTTGTAAAGCTGACGCGGCCGACCAATACGGTAAGGTCCGCTGATCATTTCTTTCCAATGAGCAATCCATCCTGGTGTGCGACCTACGGCAAACAGGACTGTGAACATGTCACTAGGTATTCCCAGTGCCTTGAAAATAATCCCTGAATAGAAATCGACGTTCGGATAGAGCTTGCGCTCAACGAAGTAAGGGTCTTCCAGGGCGATTTTCTCCAGGCGCATGGCGATTTTTAGCAATGGGTCGTTGTTAATCCCCAGTTCACCCAATACGTCATCGCAGGTTTCTTTCATGACCTTGGCGCGCGGATCATAGTTTTTGTAGACCCGGTGGCCAAAGCCCATCAGACGGAACGGATCGTCTTTGTCCTTGGCCCGTTTTATGTAATCATCAACGTTGGCTTCGTCGCCAATTTCTTCCAGCATGTTCAGTACAGCTTCGTTGGCACCACCGTGTGCCGGACCCCACAAGGCTGCAATACCCGCCGCGATACAGGCAAACGGGTTGGCTCCTGACGAGCCCGCGAGTCGGACCGTGGAGGTTGAGGCGTTTTGTTCGTGGTCGGCATGCAGTATGAAAATTTTGTCCATGGCACGCGCTAGCACCGGGTTGACATAATAGTCTTCGGCCGGTGTGCTGAACATCATATGCAGGAAGTTGGCACCGTAAGACAGATCGTTCCGCGGATACACAAATGGCTGACCCATAGAGTACTTGTAGGCCATGGCGGCCAGCGTTGGCATCTTGGAAATTAGGCGATGTGCCGCAACTTCACGATGATGGTCATTACTGATGTCCAGTGAGTCGTGATAAAACGCCGACAGGGCACCTACAACACCGACCATGATGGCCATGGGGTGGGAGTCTCTGCGAAAGCCCTGAAAAAAGACGTTCATCTGCTCGTGCACCATGGTGTGGTGCATGATAATGTGCTGAAATTCGGCCTTTTGATCTTTGTCTGGCAGTTCGCCATAGAGCAGCAGGTAGCATACGTCGAGATAGTCAGCGTTAGTCGCGAGTTGGTCTATCGGGTAGCCACGATGCAGCAAAACGCCATTATCACCATCTATATAGGTGATTTCCGACTCGCAGGACGCCGTTGAAACAAAGCCGGGATCGTAGGTAAACAGACCGTTTGCGGTCAGCGATCGCACGTCAACAACATCTTGACCCATAGTGCCAGAGTAAATTGGCAGCTCTATAGGGTCACGTCCGTCGATGACCAACTTGGCTGTCTTGTCAGTCATGAGGCCTCCTCCTTAATGCAATGTTAGGCGCCGGAGTTTCAGCGCCGGATGGGGGTGAGATCGTTCAATGCCGGGCTTGGAAGCTAACAGGTTATCTTAGCACCGGATGATACTGTTGTGACCTACAGTGTATAATCGAGGCCAACTATAGAGTCTTGGTTGGTATTGTCAATTTGACTTCATTCATACCCATGCTGGCAAAATACAGATTCTCCTCCTAAAGTCGACGTTGAAACGTTTTGTCAATGAGTACAATGGCGATAGTCAATGAATCCCTGATTGCGCGGGCTTTTTAAGGTCGTGGCCATTTGTAATTGTGTTCGGCGGTCTCTATAATTTCGCCGCATTTCGTGATTGGGCCAGAAAAAAGCCCAACAACTCCAAATACCCCGGTTTCGGGGTCCGCACCTTAAAATGAGTGTACTGCCGTGAAAGATCACCGACCTAAGAACCTCGATCTGGCGACGATTCATATGCCAATCGCCGCGATAACATCAATTCTGCACAGAATCACGGGTGTTATGCTGTTTGTCGCCGTGGGCTTTCTGATCTGGGCATTGCGCATGAGCCTTGAATCTCGCCAGGGTTTCGATCAGACCGTTGCTATTATGACTCACCCGCTGGCCAAGTTGATTACCTGGGGCATATTGTCACTGGTGGTTTATCATCTCTTCGCCGGTATCAAGCACCTGGTGATGGACGCAGGTTTTGCTGAAACTAAGGAAGGGGGGCCTATGGCGGCTAAGATCACTTTGGGCCTGAGTATTTTTGTCATCATTATGATGGGGGTGTGGGTATGGTAAGAAGCGTCACGAATTTTTCCCGTAACGGCTTGTCTGACTGGCTTGTCCAGCGTGTCTCTGCTGTCCTGCTCGCGCTCTATACACTGTTCATGGTGGGGGTCTTCCTGGCCAATCCGGATCTGGGCTATGACGAGTGGCAGCAATTGTTTTCCCTTTTTTGGGTTAAGCTTTTCACTTTAGCTACGCTACTGGCACTAGTCGGTCATAGCTGGGTTGGCATGTGGACCGTTGCAACCGACTATCTCAAAAACACCTGGGTTCGCTTCTTTTTCTTAAGTGTTATCGCTGTAACCGCGTTCGTTTATCTGGTTACCGGTGTCACTGCTGTTTGGGGTGTATGAAGCATGGCTAATATTAAGACAATAACTTATGACGCCATCGTAATCGGTGGTGGTGGTGCAGGCTTGCGAGCAGCGCTTCAGCTGGCCGAATCTGGGTTGAACACGGCTGTTATCTCCAAGGTTTTCCCGACCCGCTCGCACACGGTGTCGGCACAAGGCGGGATTACCTGCGCCATTGCCAGTGCTGATCCAGACGACGACTGGCGCTGGCATATGTATGACACTGTTAAGGGATCCGACTACATCGGCGACCAGGATGCTATTGAATACATGTGCTCAGTGGGCCCTCAGGCTGTATTTGAACTGGACCATATGGGTTTGCCGTTTTCCAGGACGGAAGCCGGTCGTATATACCAGCGTCCGTTCGGTGGCCAGTCCAAAAATTTTGGCGAGGGCGGGCAAGCGTCCCGTACCTGTGCGGCAGCTGACCGCACGGGCCATGCGCTGCTGCACACGCTCTATCAGGGTAACCTGAAGGCCGGTACTAATTTCTTGAATGAATGGTACGCTGTTGATCTGGTCACTAATGAGAGCAAAGCGGTCGTTGGTGTGGTCGCAATCGATATTGAAACCGGTGAAACCGTACATATCCAGTCCAAAGCAACTGTTCTGGCGACTGGCGGTGCGGGCCGTATATATGCCTCAACAACCAATGCCCTGATCAATACCGGCGATGGTATTGGCATGGCTTTGCGTGCCGGGTTCCCGGTTCAGGACATGGAAATGTGGCAGTTCCATCCGACCGGTATTTATGGTGCTGGTACGCTGGTTACAGAAGGTTGCCGGGGTGAGGGTGGCTACCTAGTGAATAAGGATGGTGAACGCTTTATGGAGCGCTATGCTCCAAATGCAAAGGATCTTGCCGGCCGCGACGTTGTGGCCCGCTCCATGATACTGGAGCTGCTTGAAGGTCGTGGCGGCGGCCCGGAAGGCGATCACGTCTTCCTCAAACTCGATCATCTGGGTGAAGAGCTGCTGCAAAGCCGTTTGCCGGGTATTGTTGAGTTGGCCAAGACCTTTGCCCATGTTGATCCGGCCAAAGAGCCAATACCAGTAGTGCCAACCTGCCATTATATGATGGGTGGTATTCCAACCAATATCGGTGGTCAGGCTCTGGTGATTGACGAAGAAGGCAAAGATCATGTGGTTGATGGTCTGTACGCCTGTGGTGAAGCTGCTTGTGTATCGGTTCACGGTGCTAATCGTCTGGGCGGCAACTCCCTGCTCGATTTGGTTGTATTTGGCCGGTCAGCCGGTATTCAGATAGAAAAGACGTTGCGCGAAGGGTTTGAGACCAGCGCCGCGAGTCAGGCAGACATCGAGCGTGCGATGGCGCGGCTGGATGCGCTTGAGAACAACAAGGGCACCGAAAAAGTCGCAGACATCAAAAAAGATCTACAGAACACCATGCAGTTGCACTTTGGTGTATTCCGCGAAGGCAAGAGCATGAGTGAAGGTCTGGCCAAACTGGCGACCATTCGCGAACGTGTCGCCAATATTGGTCTGGAGGACAAAAGCCGTGCCTTCAATACTGCTCGTATTGAGGCACTTGAGCTTGCGAATCTGCTGGAAGTCGCTGAAGCGACAGCGGTATCAGCAGAGCAGCGGACTGAGAGCCGTGGTGCACATGCTCGAGAAGATTATCAGGTACGTGATGATGAGAACTGGTTATGTCATTCCATCTTTAAGCCAGGCGAAAAAGTAATCAGCAAACGGGCAGTTAACTTTACTCCCAAAACCGTTGATACTTTCCAGCCTCAAATCCGGACTTACTAGGAGCGTTGTATGAAAGTCAGTCTGTATCGCTATAATCCGGAAACCGACAAGAAACCCTACATGCAGGATTATACTGTTGATGTGCCTGCAAATAAGGATTTGATGGTTCTGGACATACTTAATCTGGTTAAAGAGCAGGATCAGTCAGTTTCCTACCGCCGTTCATGCCGTGAGGGTGTTTGTGGATCGGACGGTCTCAATATCAACGGCAAAAATGGACTGGGTTGTATCACGCCATTGTCGGAAGTGAAGGGCGGAAAGGACAAACTGGTCGTGCGGCCACTGCCCGGGCTCCCGGTCATTCGTGATCTGGTCGTCGATATGAGCATCTTCTACAAACAGTATGAGAAGATCAAACCATACCTGATTAACGATCAGCCAGCACCGGCTATAGAACGCTTGCAAAGCCCGGAAGACCGAGAAAAGTTGGATGGTCTGTATGAATGCATTCTCTGTGCGTGCTGTTCATCTTCATGTCCTTCATTCTGGTGGAACCCGGATAAATTTGTAGGTCCGGCCGGTTTACTACAAGCCTATCGTTTTTTGGCAGACAGCCGGGATACAGCCACGGCTGATCGCCTGGCTGAATTGGATGATCCATTCAGTGTGTTCCGTTGCCGTGGTATCATGAATTGTGTCAGTGTGTGCCCGAAAGGGTTAAACCCAACGCGTGCGATCGGGCATATTCGGTCCATGCTATTGGCTAACGCGATCTGATCTTACAGCCGCTTCACTCTGCGGTTAAACCCCAGTATCGTCAGGTGCTGGGGTATTTTGCGATAAACTGGCTGGGTTTGGACAGTCAGGAGCAAGCTGAGTGGTGAAAAATTGAGCCGATGTCATTTGGCATCATATTCTCCGCGGTATTGAACAAATAGGGTTCAAGCAATGCAAAACGGCACCATGGAGGAACTTTGGTCAACGTCCCATCTGTCGGGCGGTAACCAAACCTACCTTGATGAAATGTTCGAAGCCTATCTGGCTGACCCCAATTCCGTCACCGAGCAATGGCGCGCGGTGTTCGATAAACTCCCCAACATCAATGATAAAGTAACGACCGATACCCCCCATGCGCCGGTTCGCGATCATTTTCTTCTGCTCGGCAAATCCCGCTCCGTAGCGTCCAACACGCTGGCTCCCAGCATTCTCACTAATCATGAACGCAAGCAAGTTCAGGTGCATCAGCTGGCGACTGCCTACCGGTTTCGCGGACATCAGAAGGCGCAGCTGGACCCACTCGGCATCGCCGTGCGTGACGCAGTCCCGGATCTCGAATTGCAATATCACGGGTTGACCTCGTCCGACGAAGACACCATTTTTCAATGCGGCAACCTCTATATTGGCAAGTCAGAGGCACCGCTGAAAGAAATAAAGAACGCGCTTGAACAGACCTATTGCTCATCCATTGGTGCTGAGTTTACGCACATAGTGGACACAGCCGAGCGGCGCTGGATTGAGCAACGTATGGAGTCAGTGCGCTCCAGGCCAGAGTATTCGCCCCAGGCCAAAAAGCATATTCTCGAGCGGCTGGTTGCGTCTGAGGGTCTGGAAAAGTTTCTTGGCTCAAAATACCCGGGTACCAAACGCTTTGGTCTGGAAGGTGGCGAGACGCTGATCCCGTTGATGGATGAATTGATCCAACGCACCGGCAGCTACGGCACCAAGGAAATCGTGATTGGTATGGCTCACCGGGGCCGGCTGAATATGCTGGTCAACATTTTGGGTAAGTACCCGTCTGAGTTGTTCCAGGAATTTGAAGGCAAGTCCTTCCTTGATCAAGGCTCCGGTGATGTAAAATACCACCAGGGCTTCTCCTCGAACGTGATGACGGAAGGTGGCGAAGTGCATATGGCGCTGGCGTTCAATCCATCTCACCTCGAAATTGTATCACCGGTGGTTGAAGGGTCAGTGCGCGCTCGTCAGGATCGACGCAAGGATCCCACCGGAAGTCAGGTACTGCCTGTTAATATTCATGGCGACGCGGCTTTTTCCGGTCAGGGTGTTGTCATGGAAACCTTCCAGATGTCCCAGACTCGAGCCTTTCATACTGGTGGAACCATCCATGTCATTATCAATAACCAGGTCGGTTTTACCATGTCCAAGCGTGAAGACGCCCGGTCAACCGAGTACTGCACCGATATTGCCAAGATGGTTCAGGCGCCGATACTGCATGTCAATGGCGACGATCCGGAAGCGGTCGTCTTTGCTACACAGGTTGCCGTTGATTATCGTCATCAGTTCAAAAAAGACGTAGTGATTGATCTGGTTTGTTACCGTCGGCGTGGGCATAACGAAGCCGATGAGCCCGCCATGACTCAGCCGATGATGTATCAGGCTATTCGCAGCCGCAAAACCGCACTGGCATTGTATGTGGAGTCTCTGATTGAACAGGACGTTGTCTCAGAGGACGATGCAAAATCCATGTCTGATGAATACCGTGATTTGCTTGATAATGGCGCTCATGTGGTCAAGTCACTGGTCAAGGAACCCAATAAAACACTGTTTGTTGACTGGTCGCCCTACCTGAACCAGCCTGTAGTTGATGACTATGATTCCAGCTACCCGCTGAAAGAGTTGCAGGAAGTGGCTTACCAGATGAACACACTGCCGGAGGGTTTTCCTCTGCAGCGACAGGTCAATAAAATTCTTGAAGACCGTGTCAAGATGGCGAAAGGGGCATTGCCGATCAATTGGGGTATGGCAGAAATGCTGTCCTACTCAACCCTTGTCAAAGATGGTCATCCGGTGCGGATGACCGGCCAGGATTCCGGTCGTGGAACCTTTGGACACCGCCACGCGGTGTTGCATAACCAGAAAGATGGCAGTACTTATACGCCACTGGCAAATTTGTCTGCTGATCAAGAAAAGTTTGAAGTGTACGACTCCTTTCTGTCCGAAGAAGCTGTCGTTGCCTTCGAGTATGGCTATTCAACGACGACGCCCAATACGCTGGTGATCTGGGAAGCTCAGTTTGGCGACTTTGCCAACGGCGCCCAGGTAGTCATCGACCAGTTTATTACCTCCGGTGAGCATAAATGGGGCCGTCTGTGTGGTCTTGTTATGCTGTTGCCACATGGTTATGAAGGTCAGGGACCAGAGCATTCCTCCGCGCGCCTCGAGCGTTTCCTGCAAATGTGTGCCGAACAGAATATACAGGTATGCATGCCGACGACGCCGGCCCAGATATTCCATATGCTTCGGCGCCAAGCACGTCGGAATCTGCGCAAGCCCTTGGTGGTAATGACTCCAAAGAGTCTGTTGCGTCACAAGGATGCCGTTTCCAGCCTCGAAGAACTTGCCAATGGCAGCTTCCAGACAGTTATTTCGGAAACCGACCGTAAAATCGATCCCAAAAAGGTCACGCGGGCGGTGCTGTGTTCCGGTAAGGTCTATTACGACCTTACGGAAAAACGTGCCAAAGAGAGTGCCAGCAATGTTGCCATTATTCGGATAGAGCAACTGTATCCATTTCCGGAAGATCGCCTGTACGAGGCGTTACTCGCCTATCCGAAATTGAAAGATGTGGTTTGGTGCCAGGAAGAGCCGATGAATCAGGGGGCCTGGTATTCAAGTCAGCATCATATGCGCAAAGCACTGCACCGGGTAAACCCAAAGTTGAATCTCAGTTATGCAGGTCGGGAAGCTTCGGCATCGCCGGCAGCCGGTTACATGGAGCTGCACCTTGAACAACTTGAAAAATTCCTTAATGAAGCAATTTTGCTAGATCAATGATCGATGGCTAACCGACTAAGGACCCATGACATGGCTACAGAAATTAAAGCTCCCCAGTTTCCAGAGTCCGTCGCAGACGGCACCATCGCTACCTGGCACAAGCAGCCTGGCGAAGCCGTTTCACGCGATGAACTGATTGTCGACATTGAGACCGATAAAGTGGTTCTGGAAGTGGTGGCGCCTGCTGACGGGGCTATCAAGGAGATTACCAAAAAAGAAGGTGACACCGTAGAAAGCCAGGAGATCATTGGCTACTTCGAGGCGGGTGCTGGTGCTGGCGACAATGATGACGGCAAAAAAGACGAGAAAGATGAGAAAGACGGTAAATCTACGTCAAAATCCGCAGACAGCAAAAAAGTCGAAAGTAAGAAAGCAGGAACTACCGGAAAAGCTAATTCTGGTAGCAACGACCCGGATGCGGCGATGAGCCCGGCAGCGCGTCGACTTGCCGATGATAATAACCTCTCAGCACAAGATGTTACCGGCACCGGCAAAGGTGGGCGCATCACCAAGGAAGATGTCGTTAATGCGGTTGAATCTGGTTCAAAAGCCAGTCCGGCCGAAGCGCCATCCAATAGCATGCCAGGCATGATTCCACAAAGTCAGAGCACTTCCTCTGCTGCTATTTCCACTGCGCCGGGTGAGCGGGTTGAAAAGCGCGTACCTATGACCCGTCTACGCAAGCGAGTAGCTGAGCGCTTGCTGGATGCGAAAAACACCACAGCCATGTTGACGACATTTAACGAAGTTAACATGAAGCCTATAATGGATTTGCGGGCCAAGTACAAAGAAGAGTTTCAGTCTGCACACAATGGGACTCGACTTGGCTTTATGTCGTTTTTTATCAAGGCAGCCACCGAATCGCTGCGGCGCTTTCCGGATGTCAACGCGTCCATTGATGGGGATGACATCGTGTATCACGGTTACTACGACATTGGCGTAGCAGTGTCTAGCGAACGTGGTCTGGTGGTCCCTATCTTACGCGATACGGAGCAAATGAGTCTGGCGACGATCGAAAGTACTATTCGTGACTATGGCTCGCGAGCTCAGTCTGGCAAGTTGGGCCTTGAAGACATGCAAGGTGGCACCTTCACGATTACCAACGGCGGTGTGTTTGGTTCTCTTTTGTCAACACCGATTTTGAATCCGCCACAAACGGCGATTCTGGGTATGCATAAAATTCAAGAGCGCCCTATGGCAGTAAATGGTGAAGTGAAAGTCTTGCCTATGATGTACCTGGCGTTGTCCTACGACCATCGTCTGATCGATGGAAAAGAAGCGGTGCAATTTCTGGTGTCCATTAAAGACATGCTGGAAGATCCCGCGCGCATTCTGCTGGAGCTGTAAAGAGCTCATATTGAAGTGGCAGGCAATGCAATGGGTAGACATTTCGAAGGCCAGCGAACGTTCAGTGTCGCTGCCGTCGCCAACCGTTAATAGAAGGGTCAGGAAATATGGCACAACAATTTGATCTAGTGGTTATCGGCTCAGGACCGGGTGGTTATGTGGCGGCTATAAAGGCTGCCCAGTTGGGTCTGAAAACAGCCATCGTCGAAAAGTGGTTAACCAAAGATGAAAAGCCGTCATACGGTGGTACCTGCCTGAACGTTGGCTGCATACCGTCCAAGGCGCTGCTTGAATCATCCGAGAAGTTTCACGAAGCCCAACATGATTTTGAATTGCATGGCATCGGCATGAAAGACCTCAAAGTTGATGTGAAGGCCATGCTCAAACGCAAGGTAGACATCGTCGGCAAACTGACCGGTGGTGTTGCCGGATTGCTGAAAGGCAACGGAGTAACCGCGTTTGAAGGCAAGGGCATGCTCAAAGCCAATAAGATTGTTGAGGTGACTCTGCATGATGGCAAGGTTGAGACTCTGGAGAGCAAAAATGTCATCATTGCTACCGGATCCATCCCTATCGAAATCCCCCCCACACCCACCAATGGCGATACCATCGTCGACTCTGAAGGTGCCCTTGAATTCACCTCTGTTCCTAAGACAGTGGGGGTTATTGGTGCTGGTGTTATCGGTCTGGAGCTGGGTTCAGTCTGGAAGCGGCTAGGCAGTGAGGTTGTTTTACTCGAAGCCATGGATACTTTTTTGCCAGCAGCAGATCAAAGCATCGCCAAAGACGCTTTTAAATACTTCACCAAAAAAGCCGGCCTTGATATCCGTCTTGGCGCCCGGGTCACCGGATCTGAAGTGAAGAAAAACAAAGTGGAAGTCACTTTTGAAGACAGCGAAGGCGAGAAAAAAGAAACATTTGACAAGCTGATCGTTGCAGTCGGTCGTCGTCCATACACTGAAGGCTGCCTTGATAAAGGATGCGGTGTTTCCCTTGATGAACGTGGTTTTGTTCAAGTTGATGACCAGTGTCGTTCTACGGTTCCCGGTGTTTATGCTGTGGGCGATGTTGTGCGTGGTCCTATGCTGGCTCACAAAGGATCGGAAGAGGGTATCATGGTGGCTGAGATCATCGCCGGTCACAATGCACAAATGAATTATGACACCGTTCCGAACGTGATCTATACCCACCCGGAAGTCGCCTGGGTGGGTAAGACTGAAGAGCAACTGAAATCGGAAGGCACTGATTATAAAGTAGGGTCGTTCTCGATGGCGGCCATTGGCCGGGCTATGGCGCAGAATGCGACAGATGGACAGGTAAAAATCATCGCTGATGCCAAAACCGATCGCATACTTGGTATGCACATTTTCGCTGCAAATGGATCAGAAATGATTGCTCAGGGCGTAATCGCTATGGAGTTCGCCTCCAGCGCGGAAGACTTGCAGCTAACCTGTTTCGCTCATCCGACTAATTCGGAAGCGGTTCATGAGGCAGCATTGGCAGTAGATAACATGGCAATTCATAAGGTCAATCGCAAAAAGCGTTGATTATAGAAAGTAACTGGGGGATGGCCCCGGTTACTTTATTCGCTAATCAGAGTGCTTTGCGGGTGGAACCGACTAGAACAAAAAATTCTCCCAATCACTCGAGTTCACAGAACGGATAGAATGATGAACCTACACGAGTATCAATCAAAGCAGCTGTTCAAAGAGTACGGTCTGCCTGTATCCGATGGTATTGCCTGTGATACTCCCGAAGAGGCGGTCGCGGCTGCTAAAAAAATCGGGGGTAGCAAGTGGGTGGTCAAAGCTCAGGTACATGCTGGCGGTCGTGGTAAAGCCGGTGGTGTTAAGCTGGTCAAAACCGACGAAGAGATTCACGCCTTTGCCGAGAAGTGGCTGGGTCAGAATCTGGTGACCTTTCAGACAGACGAAACAGGTCAACCGGTTAATAAAATTTTGGTTGAAACCTGCACCGAAATTGCCAATGAACTCTACCTCAGTGCTGTTGTCGACCGGGGCAGCCGTCGTCTTGTATTTATGGCATCAACCGAAGGCGGCGTCGATATTGAAACCGTTGCTGACGAAACGCCGGGAAAAATTCTGCGTGTTGTTGTGGATCCACTGGTTGGTGCCTTGCCTTTCCAGGCGCGTGACGTTGCTTTTCAGCTCGGTCTGAAAGGCGAGCAAATAAAGCAATTCACCAAAATTTTCCTGGGCCTGGCCAAACTCTTTGTCGATAAAGACCTTGCACTGATTGAGGTCAATCCTCTGGTCATCACTGATGAAGGCATTTTGCATTGTCTGGATGCCAAAATCAGTGTCGACAGCAATGCGCTGTTCCGTCAGAAGCAGATTGCTGACATGCGTGATCCGTCGCAGGAAGATGAGCGGGAAGCCCAAGCAGCGGCTTGGGAGCTGAATTACGTTGCTCTGGACGGTAACATTGGGTGCATGGTCAATGGTGCAGGGCTGGCCATGGGCACCATGGACATCGTCAAATTGAATGGCGGTCAACCGGCTAACTTTCTGGACGTAGGCGGCGGTGCCACGAAAGAGCGGGTTGCTGAAGCGTTCAAGATCATTTTGTCCGACACATCGGTAAAAGCTGTTTTTGTAAATATTTTTGGCGGCATTGTACGTTGCGACATGATTGCTGAAGGCATTATCGGTGCGGTTGAAGAAGTTGGCGTGAAAGTGCCTGTGGTTGTTCGCCTTGAAGGCAACAACGCGGAGCTGGGCACGCAAAAACTGGCCGAAAGTGGCCTGAACATTATTGCAGCCACCTCGTTGACTGACGCTGCCGAGAAAGTGGTACAAGCGGCTGGAGGTGCAGCATGAGCGTATTAATCGATAAGAACACCAAAGTAATCTGCCAGGGCTTCACCGGCTCTCAGGGTACTTTCCACAGTGAACAGGCGATTGAGTATGGTACGCAAATGGTCGGTGGTGTATCGCCGGGCAAAGGCGGCACAACCCATCTTGGTTTGCCTGTGTTCAATTCAGCTCGTGAAGCTGTCGAGGCTACAGGTGCGACGGCTTCTGTGATCTATGTTCCAGCTGCGTTTTGCCTGGATGCGATCATTGAAGCTGCAGACAGTGGTGTTGAGCTAGTCGTTTGCATTACAGAAGGCATTCCGACACTGGATATGCTGGTCGCCAAAGAATATGTCGACCGTAAAGGCGTGCGGATGATTGGTCCGAATTGCCCGGGTGTTATCACGCCCGGAGAATGCAAAATCGGTATCATGCCCGGGCATATCCATAAGCCGGGCAAAGTGGGCATTGTGTCTCGCTCCGGGACACTGACCTATGAAGCGGTCAAGCAAACGACCGATCATGGTTTTGGTCAGTCAACCTGTGTTGGTATCGGTGGTGACCCGATTCCAGGATCAAACTTCATCGACATTTTGGAAATGTTTGAGAAAGATCCGGCCACTGAAGCAATCGTGATGATTGGTGAAATCGGCGGTACTGCTGAAGAAGAAGCGGCGGCGTACATCAAAGCCAACATATCCAAGCCGGTTGTATCTTATATTGCCGGTGTTACTGCACCTGCGGGCAAGCGTATGGGCCATGCTGGTGCGATTATCGCCGGTGGTAAGGGCACTGCTGATGAGAAGTTTGCAGCCTTGGAAGACGCTGGTGTCAAGACCGTTCGTTCACTGGCTCAAATCGGTGATGCGTTGAAAGAAATAACGGGCTGGTAGTATTAGCTATTATTTGACTGGTTCAAGATAAAAGACAGCTACGGCTGTCTTTTTTATGTCTGTTCGAAATTTGGCTATTAGCAGGCTGTTGAAATTCGCAGAATTTCAGCGCCTGCTACCAGAACAGGTGGTCCGACATTTCGGATGTTCTGGCGAAATCGACGATTGGTAAGTCTTGGATTTCGTGAGAAAAGTAAAAATCACATTGTTTGCTTTGCGTGTTTTGGTAAAGGCCGGAAGCCTTTTTCAACAACCTGTTAGGTCAGGTCAGGTCTGTTGCGATAGACTCAACTGACGAGTTTTCACTGTAAACGAACCATTAAGGTGGCGCATGATACATCTTCTTGACTGGCTGGCATTACTGGTATTTTTTACCAGCTGGGTTGTCTACACACAATATGCATCCCGTGAAGCCAAGCGCAGACACAGCCTTTCTTCCATTATGCATCACTTCCGGGTCGACTGGATGCACCGCCTGTTACGTCGCGAAAATCGGGTTTCTGATATGTCGGCGGTGGGCAATCTAGAACGAAATTCAGCATTTTTTGCGTCCAGCTGTCTGTTTGTGGTTGCCGGTCTGTTGACGGTTCTGGCCGCTTCGGAACAAGTTGTGCGTTTACTGAATGACATCTCATTCGTTCAACCAGGTACCAAGGCGCTATGGGAGGTGAAAGTGGGTGTTCTGGTTGTTATATACATTTATTCTTTTCTGAGCTTTACCTGGAGCATGCGTCAGTTTGGGTTTTTATCCGTCATGATCGGCTCTGCTCCCACGCCTTCGGAAACCATCGCTGATTCTGTCAAAAAGGACTTTTCGGTACATACTGCAAAAGTAATGGACCTGGCCGGGAAACAGTTCAACCTGGGGTTGAGGGCTGTCTATTTTAGCCTGGCGGTCATTGGCTGGTTTCTGGGACCCATATGGTTCGTGCTGTTAACCAGCATTATAATCGGGGTCCTGTATCGGCGCGAATTTCGCAGTACAACGCTCAAGGAGCTTGTCCGCGCCCGTGGGTTGGATCCGAATCAGGATATCAAATTGTCCGGAGTCAAAAAGGACTGATGATCTACCGGGGCCAGCATCAATGTTGTAACGGTTACCATCAATGTCGGGGGGAGTGATTGTTGGTCAGAGGGAGGCTCTGGCCGCGTCTCTTTGTTCAGTGATGGCCTGACTCAGTGGAATACGTATTAGCAGAATGCCACCCAGTACAAAGTAAACCATGATCACCAGCAACGCCTGATGACGGCCAATGGCATCGGAAATAGGGCCGAATGTCATACCGACAATGATCGCAAAGCGACCGAATGTACCCCAAAGACCAAATAACAGCGCCGAATCCTGTGGCTTGGACAGAAGACCGACGACTGCCCGACTCGCGCTCTGTGTAGCCCCCATGGCGCTGCCAGCAATGAAGGCAACGGCGACAAAGAGTGTAGAAACTGTCATATCTGTGAGACTCACCAGAACATCCAGATAGTAGATGCCAAACAGTCCCACCAACCACCAGCCCAGTGTTAGAATAAGGGTGTTTTTTGAACCGAACGTATCTTCAATGAAACCAAATCCAACGGCACCGATCATTGATGCTACCTGAAGCGTGGCACCGATGATCAGTAGCTCAGTGCCGCGAATACCAATCTCTTCCTGAGCATAGATACCAAAGAATTTGACCACTACCGAGACCCCGGCCATATACACCATAAACGCGATAAAAAACCGAAATAGCACTGGATAGTCGGCAATGATACTGCGCATTGCCATTAAACGGGTCCCTGCTGCTTTAAGGAGCACAGCCATCGAGGCATGTTCAAATTCAGGTCGGGGCTCGGCACGCTCTTTTACAAACAAAAAAGTGGGTAGAGCACCCAGGCCGTAAAACAGGGCTATTACAACCATCGCCAACTGGTTTTGGTTAATGTAAGCGTCCAGATTGGAAGCGGCGCTGTCAGTGATGACGACTATGATGATCAATAAGCTCAACAAACCACCGATGTATCCGATGCCCCAGCCAATACCGGAGACCCGACCCATATTCTCTTTAGTGGCAAGCTCGGTCAAAAAGCTGGCTATAAAACTCTCCGAGAGCATCCACGCTGTATTGCTGCAAATAAGAAAGGCCATGCCCAGCCAGACAGAACCGGGCTCTACGAAAAACAAACCACCGGTTGCCAATACCGAAACCCAGGTACACCAGGCAAGGTACCGTTTTTTTCGGCCACTGTAATCGCAAATAACACCGACCAGGGGCGCCAGGATGATGGCCAGTCCGGTCGAAATTGCAACACTGGCTGCCCAAAACGTGTTTTTAAGATGAGCCAATTCAGGTGGAACAATGTAGGAAATAAAAAAGGCACTGTAGATAAAGCTAACAACGACTGTTGTATAACTGCTATTGGCGAAGTCATACATGGCCCAACCAAATATTTCGCGCTTGCGAACGGGAGACTGAGGTTTTTGCGTTGACATCCTGGGGGGACCTTCCTTGTTGTTAATTTGTCGGTTCAGTTGCCCTGAACCCGAGAAGCCCGGTATTGAGCCGGCACCGGGAGGCGTCCAAACCAGTCATTTTCAGGGTTAAGTGTGCACCAGAGGCGACTGGGATAAAAGACTGTGACAGGAAATGATGGATCGCACGCTTGAAATGCAGCACAAGGCCCGCAAATAGAGTGAACCATTGGCTAAGTCTTTGATTTGAGGTGAATTCCATGTCTGAAACGCAACAAGAAACGCTCAGTTTTCAGACAGAAGTTAAACAACTTCTGCATTTAATGATCCATTCTTTGTATTCCAACAAGGAGATCTTTTTGCGAGAACTGATCTCTAACGCGTCAGACGCCTGTGACCAACTGCGCTTTCAGGCCTTGAAGGATGACTCCCTGCTAGCGGAAGACAGTGATCTGAAGGTTCGTATCGAGTTTGATAAAGAAGCTGGAACACTGAGTCTGACAGACAACGGCGTTGGCATGTCTCGTGATGATGTTATTGCCAACCTGGGCACCATTGCTAAATCAGGAACGGCTGATTTTCTGAAGAACCTGACCGGAGATGAGCGAAAAGACAGCCAGATGATTGGTCAGTTTGGTGTGGGCTTCTATTCTTCTTTTATTGTGGCCAAAGCGGTGGATGTCTACACGCGCCGCGCTGGTACCCCAGAAGATACAGGTGTTCACTGGCACAGTGAAGGGGAAGGTGAGTTCAGTTTGGCAGAAATGACCCTGCCGGAACGTGGCACCCGCATTGTGTTGCATCTGAAACCTGAAGAAATCGAGTTTGCTGATGGCTGGAGACTACGCAATCTGATCCGCAAATACTCAGACCATATTGCGATTCCAGTGCAAATGCTGCAAGAAAGTTATGAGGCCGAGGAAGAGGATAACACGGAAGAAAAAGCCCCTCAGTGGGAGACCGTTAACAGTGCCAAAGCCTTGTGGACTAGGCCGCGCAGCGAAATTAGCGACGATGAATATAAGGAGTTATATCGCCATATATCTCATGATTTTGGTGACCCACTGACGTGGAGTCATAATAAGGTTGAAGGCAAACTGGATTATACCGGCTTACTTTACATACCCAAGAAAGCACCATATGACATTTGGAATCGTGACCGTATTCGTGGACTCAAACTCTATATACAGCGTGTTTTCATCATGGATGACGTCGAGCAATTTCTGCCGATGTATCTGCGATTTACTAAAGGTATCGTCGATTCCAATGACTTGCCGCTAAACGTCAGCCGGGAAATTATTCAAAGCGACGATGCCATAGATAATATGCGCTCCGCGCTGGCAAAACGGGTGCTGGATATGCTGGCCAAGCTGGCCAAGAAAGATCCCGAAGGGTACCAGGTTTTCTGGGATGAATTTGGCCAGGTTTTGAAAGAAGGACCGGCAGAAGACTCTGCCAATAACGATAAAGTCGCAAAATTATTACGCTTTGCAACGACGCATACAGGTAAGCCAGAGCAAACGCAGTCCCTGGATGACTATGTCAGCCGGATGAAAGAAACTCAGGATAAGATCTATTACGTTGCCGCAGACAGTCATAAAACAGCGCTGAACAGTCCTCATCTTGAGGTGTTCCGCAAGAAAGGCATAGAAGTGCTGCTGATGAGCGATCGCATTGATGAATGGTTGATGGGGTACTTGCGCGAATTCGATGGTAAGTCACTGGTTGATGTCGCTCGCGGTGGCCTGGATCTGAGCGGCATTGAAACCGAAGAAGAGAAAGAAGCCCAGCAAAAAGCCAATGACGAGCACAAACCCTTGCTGGAGCGGCTGAAAACATTGCTGGATAAAGATGTGGAAGAGGTGCGTATGACGCATCGACTGGTAGAATCGCCAGCCTGCATTGTTGTCGGTGAAAATGATATGGGTGCGCAGATGCGTCGCATCATGGAAGCGGCCGGCCAGGCTGTTCCTGAATCCAAGCCCATCTTTGAGTTGAATCCTGAGCATCCATTGGTACAGCGCCTTGAGCAGGAAGCCAGTGAAGACCGTTTTGCCGATTTGGCCAACATTCTGCTTGAGCAGGCCCGATTGGCTGAAGGTTCCCAACTGAAGGATGCTGCCGGTTTTGTGGCTCGTCTCAATAAGCTGCTGCTCGATCTGGCCCGTTAGTGCCACGTCGGCCCTTTCCGGGGCTGGCCTGCTACCAGAACATGGATGTTCTGGCGCAAGCGGAGACTGGTAAGTCGTAGATTTCGCGTTTTGGAAAAGGCAGGAAGCCTTTTTCAATAACCTGCTAAGAGTGTAAATGTCCCTGTGAATCGCCACCGCAGCAGGCAGTGTAACCGCTGCCTGCTGCGGTGGCGTTTAGAATTCAGTACAATGGCGTTACATGACCTTCTGGAGTTATAGAGATGACCTTCAAGACTTGGCTAACAGCCTTAGCATTTTTGATACCGATAGGCGCTCAGGCTGGCGGTTCTTTGGATATTGCCTTGTCCAATGAATCGGTCAGGCTTGAGCATGAGGCGGTTCGAGTAGGTTCCGGTGCTCACATCACTACCGGACTGGCTTACAGTGAAGAACTACAGGCGTATGCCCTCAGTGCAGGCTTTAATGCCGTTGATGCGACATTGTCGAATCAGGATCTTATAGGAGGCATTGGTTTCAAGGGTTTTCTGTTTGAGGCCGGTGAGCCGGGTTTTGCCATAGGTGTTGGTGGGTTTTTGCGTTGGCAGCCCGACTTTATGAACGGGTTGGGTACCGAAGCTCAGCTGTATTATTCACCGGATATCCTGAGTTTCGGAGATGTAATAGCGTTTCAGGAAGTGATAGCCCGGATAACCTACAAGGTGTTGCCGCAAGCGAGGGTATTTGTCGGCTGGCATGATATTGCTGGTTATTATCGGGATACCGATGGTCCAAGCCGGGTGGATAATACCTTCAACCTCGGCTTTCGAATGAATTATTAATTCATGAACCGGCGTGGCCTGACCAATAGCTTGCTCTATCAGTCCCGGTTAATGCTTGATTTGTCTGAACGAGAAGCGCTACCTGCTCAACAAGAGGCCTGTATAATCGGCTATCTGGTCGTATTGAATCGTGCCCTGTTAGCGGCGGTTTGCGAAGCAGCAGAGCCGTATGGGATGTCACTGTCTGCAGATGCCGGGATTACCTCTCTGCTGGATCAGTGGCATGAGCAGCGTCCCGATGCCTGGGAACTGAAAACGGTGATCGCTGGCATGAAACAACCGGGTCATTGGATGCAGCAATTGCATCGAGAAGTGACAAGCTGGGCTCAGGGAACATTGACTTCAGGCGTCAAAAAGGCCGATCCGAACCGGATTATTATGGTCGTTGACGATAACCAAGAACCAACAAATCATTACCGCATTTGGCTGCTTGAACTGCAACAATGGGTTGATGAAATGAGAGCACAGAGCGATCACAGCTAGCAAGATTAACCGAAGTGAATCCGAAAGCAGCTATGACCAATCCTTCGGGTTCTTGCTTGCTAGTAGGTTGAGGGCATCATGTACTGGGAAATAATCGAATTGGCGAACGGTGAAGTTGCTTTGCGCCGGGCTGACTCAAACGATGATCCATTACTGATCATACGCTTTTCAGATGAAGCCAAAGAGCGCCTGAAAGATCAGCGCCTGGACGTTGCGCGCGCTATGATAAGTGCCGGGGTTCAGGTAGCGACAGACATTGAGGCCAGTGACGATGAGTCGGCGTTCGATCAACAGGATGGAATCCTGCACTAAGAACACCTTTTCAGGCTCTGTTTACGTGAAAGAGCCTAGATTCACTTTTTTACCGCTTAGCTTGTTTGGCGGCAAAAAAAACAATGGTTTACCCTTTATTGATATCCTTGATACCAGCGTTTGACGGCTATGACATAGTCTTGGGTCTCGGCAAAGGGAGGTATGCCATCATACTTGGAGACAGCAGTCTCTCCAGCATTATAAGCCGCCAATGCCAGATCCAGATTTCGATAGCGCTGTAACAGGTATTTGAGATGAGCGCTGCCAGCGTGAATGTTTTCTCGGGGATCAGTAATGTTTCGGACATTATAGTGCGCAGCGGTCGCAGGCATCAGTTGCATCAGGCCCATGGCACCTTTATGCGAGCGAGCATTGACCAGGAAGTTGGATTCCTGCCGGATTACAGCTCTGATAAGATTGGCGTCAAGTTGGTACTGAGTTGCTGCAGTGCTTATATGTTGCTCTATTTCTGCCCGACCCCGCAAACCCTCCGGATCACGGAGTCGCTGACCAGCGCCTTGAGCAGTTAGGCCGCTGTGTTCCAGTTGATACCCTGGCAGCGAGACGGGTCGGTTGGTGACTACGCGCTCTCCGGTGGGTGTTATATAGATGTAGAGCTCGGTTGCCAGGGCTGTGGATGAGAGTCCAATGATGACCCACAGCACCAATCCAGAAAGAATTCGGCAGCCTTTTAGCAACAACGCCAACCCATAATACACCGGTAACCCTCGCATTATTCTTCGTTAAAATAAAAGGCATCATGGCTGACCAATGCAGTCAGTACAGTAAGCCGCTCAGCTGTCGACTTGTTGCCCAGGTCATCAGCTGTGATTTGTTTTTGCTCGCACAGCCACCGTAAACCGTCGTCAGGCAGGGTTGTCGGTATGGCTTCACCATCGACAAATAGCGTGCCTGGCAAAAAAGCCAGTCGGGCGGCGTCATTACGAAGCAGAGGTTGCTGTTGAAGTTGGTTGGCGATGGCTTCACTGTTCAAGGTTGGTTCATCCAGTGGCGCGCTATCGTACTTTGGCTGCGTCATATAGCAACCAAACCACTGGCTGAGGGCGTCACGATCATTAGCCAGTGACACTAACATGGTCTGCAATCGATCAATATCAGCGCCAGTTATCCTGTGGCTATCGGTTCGAGCATCCAGATCCGGATCCTGGTAGCGCTCAAAATCAGAACAATTCTGAGCTACGAATTGCGCAAAATCTACCAACGTCTCTGCCTGGCTAGGGGCGCGGAAGCCAATGGAGTAGGTGATACAGCCATCGCCTTTCGCCGTGCCCCAGTGGGCAATACCGGGTGGTACATAGAGCATATCGCCGGGTTTGAGAATCCAGCGGTCCTGTTCGTCGAACCGGGCGAGTATACTCAGGTCGGTATCGTCGCGGCGGTCGTCTGCGTCTGTGCAGGATTGGCCAATACGCCACTCCCGCTCGCCTTCAACCTGGATCAGAAATACATCGTAATGGTCGAAATGAGGTCCAACACCACCGCCTGACACGGCGTAGGACACCATAATGTCATCCATGCGCCAGGCGGGTATAAATTTGAATGCGTTAAAAAGCGCCGCTATGTCGGGTACCCAGTGGTCTACAGCCTGTACCAGTAAAGTCCAGTCTTTGTCAGGTAGTTTGGCAAAATCTTCATCAAAAAAGGGACCATGGCGCAATGTCCAGTCGCCGGAGCTAACCAGACGGGATTCAACCTCGGGCTCTGTAGCCAGACCCGCCAGTTCATCACCACTTATTTTGAACAGACCCCGGGGGAACGCCTGGCGAATAAGGTAGGGCGTTTTTTGCCAGTATTGGCTCAGAAATTCTTGGCCGCTAAGGCCGCCGAGCATATCCATCCGATTCACCTGATTCTGATCAATGGGCCCTGCAGCAAAGCGGGCATCGTTAGCCAGTTTTACAGTAAAATGCGGATTGTACAAGGAAGAGAGATTCGGGCCCGGCTGAGGCCTGGCCCAGTGCAACGTTGTTCAGATAGTCTTGGCCTGAGCAATGGCATTGCCCAGATAGGATCCTGGTGTCATAGCCAAAAGCTCCTGCTTGGCATTTTCCGGTAAGGACAGTTGATTGACGAAATCATGCATCATCGGTTCGGTAATGGCCTTACCCCGGGTGAATGCCTTTAGCTTTTCATAGGGCTCTTCAATTCCATAGCGACGCATAACCGTCTGAATGGCCTCAGCCATAACTTCCCATGCCTGGTTAAGGTCCTGATTAAGTCGGTCCGGATTGGCTTCCAGTTTGCTGATGCCTTTGCGGGTAGCCTGGTAAGCAATCAGGCTGTGTGCCAGGCCGACGCCCATGGATCTTAAAACCGTCGAATCTGTGAGGTCTCGCTGCCAGCGTGATACCGGGAGCTTACTGGCCAAATGCGCAAGAATGGCATTGGCAATCCCCAAATTGCCCTCAGAGTTCTCAAAATCAATCGGGTTGACCTTGTGTGGCATGGTCGAACTGCCAACTTCACCGGCGATGGTTCGTTGCTTGAAGTATCCTAGGGAAATGTAGCCCCAGATATCACGGTCAAAATCGATCAGGATGGTGTTGTAGCGAGCAATGGCGTCGAATAATTCAGCGATATAGTCGTGTGGTTCAATCTGGGTGGTGTAGGGGTTGATCGTTAAACCCAGTGATTCAATAAAGGATTCAGCATTGGCGCTCCAGTCGATGTCCGGATAGGCAGCCAGATGAGCATTATAGTTACCGACCGCACCATTGATTTTACCCAAATACTCGACGTTTTCTATTTGCCGGATTTGGCGACTCAGACGATAGGCAACATTGGCCATCTCTTTGCCTAGCGTGGTAGGGGAGGCTGTCTGGCCATGCGTGCGGCTCAACATGGGCTGCTGGGCATGGGTTTTGGCCAGTGCCGCCATGTCCTCGCGAATTGCCCGCATCTGCGGCAATAAAACCCCGGTAATACCGGTTTTTAACATCAGCGCATGAGACAGGTTATTGATGTCTTCAGACGTACAGGCGAAATGTACAAACTCAGTTACTCCGGCGAGTTCATCCTGTTTACTGAGCTTGTTTTTCAGGAAGTATTCAATCGCTTTGACATCATGATTTGTTGTAGCTTCAATGGCCTTAATTGCCTGAGCATCCTGCAACGAGAACTGGTCGATCAGGTTGTCGAGAAAACTGTTTGCCGTATCGGAGAAGGGTTGCAGCTCGGTGATGCCGTTATGTTCGGCCAGTTGCTGAAGCCAACGGATTTCGACGGTCACCCTGGCTTTAATCAGACCATACTCACTGAACACAGTGCGTAAGGCTTCGGTTTTAGAGCCGTATCGGCCATCAATAGGAGAGATTGCAGTGAGCGCGTTTAGTTCCATGTTGCCAGGTTCCCGTCGGTACGTGCGTGAAGGCGGGCGATTATACCGGCCACGGCCCCCCAGGCCAATGCCAAGCTTTGCCGGGTAAGCTGACACTGCTTAATTCAGCGGGCTCGGGAGCCTTTGGCCTGCTCAAGCTTTATTCAGTAGCTGGCCGGCTACATCATGAATTTTTGATCGTTTGACGACGATATGCCACCGCCTCCCACCTTGCTGATGCCATAAATGGGCGCTACGGATACCAAACAGCAAGGCTGCTCGCACCTGTTCTGCAGTCTTTGGGTTCTGCAAGTAGGTTGGGTTTCCCATGACCCGAATCCGAAAGTCGAGTTTGCTGACGCTTTGCTGATAGCTGTTGGCAACTGCGGCGACAACCGATTCATGAAGTGGATCATCAAAGTAACGACACTGATCACCAGCACGGGTCAGATGCTGACCCAGGGCATCCATCAGTTCCGGGCGCACCGTGAGTTTCTTTTGAGCGTGCAGCAGTCCCATCGCATAGCGCAACACATCCGGCGACATGCCTTTACCGCGCTTAGCCAGAACTTCTCGCAAACCTTCTAGACCCTGGCGAATGCCAACTATACCGCCATAAATGTCCTCAACGGACTGTGGATTCAGGTTAAGAACAGTACGGACACATTGTTCCAACTGCGGGTGTTCAAGACTGCCATGTCGAGCCAGTTGCTCGACCATCAAGGCTGACTGAAACACCCCGGCCAATGCCATAACTTGATTGTTAAAGTGACTCATTAACTTTTTTAAATCCTTTATATTCAAAAGCTTATAGTATGTTTGTGATGTTATGTATGAGCTTTCTTGACGGATCCGTTCTGGGGCTGCCCGACTGCCCGTTATGCGGTCACCAGGTATGTTCGATAACGCCACCCCCGAGACACACCTCACCCTGATAGAAGACTGCCGATTGCCCCGGGGTAATAGCTCTTTGCGGCAGCTCGAACTGGACCTGATAACCGCCAGCGTCTGTTGCCGTTATATGGCAGGCCTGATCCGGTTGCCGATATCGGTGTTTGCACGTTAAGGCAACCGGAAACCCAGGAGCTTTACCTGCCACCCAATAGATAGACGACAGTCTCATCGATTGGGTGAACAGGGCGGGGTTGTCCGTACCCTGAACCACCGTTAGCACGTTGCGATCGAGGTCTTTGCCGGCTACGAACCAAGGTGCCTCTGGGTGATTCCGGGTCCCTCCAATGCCAAGTCCCTGGCGCTGACCTATGGTGTAATACATCAGCCCCTGATGGTCACCGATAACTTCTCCGTCATCAGTTTCGATGGTGCCCGGTTGGGCTGGCAAATACTGCTTGAGAAAGTCACTAAATCTGCGTTCACCAATGAAACAGATACCGGTGCTGTCTTTTTTGCGGGCGGTGGCCAACTGATATTTTTCGGCAATGCGGCGAACCTCCGGCTTTTCGAGCTCCCCGACTGGAAATAACGTTTTTTCAAACTGCTCATGGCCAACGGCGTGCAGAAAGTAAGTTTGATCTTTATTGGTATCAAGGCCGCGAAGCAATTGCGCACCCTGATCTGAGGGTTGGGTGCGGGCATAGTGCCCGGTTGCAATTTTGTCAGCGCCCAGGATCATGGCGTACTCGAGAAACGCCTTAAACTTGATTTCCCGATTACACAGAATATCCGGATTCGGTGTTCTGCCTGCTTTATACTCGTCAAGGAAATGTTCGAAAACATTATCCCAGTATTCAGCCGCGAAATTGGCAGTGTGCAAATGAATGCCGAGCCTCTCGCTCACTGCCAGTGCGTCTGCGAGGTCTTCTTTGGCGGTGCAATACTCGGTGCCATCGTCTTCATCCCAATTCTTCATGAACAGGCCTTCGACTTGGTAGCCGGATTCCAGCAACAGTGCGGCGGTGACAGAGGAGTCAACACCGCCAGACATGCCGACTATTATTTTTTTAGTTGAAGATGACGTCATTGAATCAGCAGCTCCCGGGGGCAAACAAGGGATGAATAAGTGTGATCGGGAATCGATGCCCCGCCTGATAGTCAACCAGCGCCTGTTTAACCAGTGCGCTGCGCAACGGATAGTCCCCGGCTAAGAGTTGATTGAGTGGTAACCAGTCGACATCAATGATATCGGTATCCCTTGGGCTGTTTTCAACCAGCTCAGGCGTATCCGCGGTAAAACAGACACGCACGTAGTGAATGCCGGTTGAAGCATGAACGGATTGATAGATGCCCACCAGACTGGTGATCTTAACCCGGTACTGGCTTTCCTCCAGAGTTTCGCGCAACGCCGCGTCGATAAGGGATTCCCCTGGTTCGACATGGCCTGCAGGTTGGTTCCAACAATTTATACCGTTATCTATTTCATTTACCATTAAAATAGACTGGTTATGCTCTACAATGACAGCAGTTGTCAGGTGTGGCATATCGGTCGAAAGTGGCATGTGACCTCTGTATAGCTAGTTAATGGGTATCAGGATACTGTGTTTATTTCAGGTACTGTAATTACGCGATTGTCTGTGACAATGTCGGTTCGCGAAAGAGCGGGGCAGGGGTACGATTAGCACCTCGCTCGCTGTTCTGTATGGTCACAACTCTTTTGCATTCAAACTGACGCTGGGCAGCTGCTATGGCAGTAGAATGACCTTTATAACTGCGTCATGACGACGACTGTATCTCATACGCGAACTGTGATTAAGGAATCAGGCATGATCATTAAACCCAAGGTACGTGGCTTTATTTGCACAACCGCCCATCCTGTAGGCTGTGAAGCGCATGTTCAGGAACAGATCAATTATCTAAAAACTCAACCCAGTTCAGGATCCGGCCCTAAAAATGTGCTGGTGATTGGCTGCTCAACAGGCTACGGACTGGCGTCGCGAATTGTCTCTGGCTTTGGCTTCAAGGCCAATACCCTGGGGGTTATGTTTGAGAAAGAACCCTCAGATCGTCGGCCAGCTTCAGCCGGCTGGTATAACACTCGCGCCTTCGAAAAGGCTGCAACCGAGTCAGGATTGTACGCTAAAACCTTTAATGCCGATGCTTTCAGTCATGAATGCAAAGCAGATGTCATCGAAGAGATCAAAGCTTCGATGGGCAAAGTTGATTTGGTTATCTACAGTCTGGCTTCGCCGCGGCGCAAAGATCCTGATACCGGCGATGTGTATATGTCGACGTTAAAACCGATCGGCGGTGCAGTGACGCGCAAAAGCCTGAATACCGATACAGGTCAGGTTTCCGAAATAACGCTGGAACCAGCCAATGATGAGGAAATCGCTAATACCGTGAAAGTTATGGGTGGTGAAGACTGGGAGTTGTGGATCAAGGCATTGGCAGAAGCCGATGTGCTGGCCAGGGGGGTTAAAACTACGGCCTATACTTACATCGGCCGTGAACTGACTTTTCCAATTTATGGTGAGGCTACCATAGGGCGAGCCAAAGAAGATCTTGACCGCGCAGCGGCAGCGATCGATGAGACCCTAAAAACCCGGCTTGACGGCAGTGCTCATGTGTCTGTGCTTAAGGCTCTCGTAACCCAATCCAGTTCCGCGATTCCGGTAATGCCACTGTACATTTCATTGCTGTATCGGGTTATGAAAGAGCAGGGTACGCACGAAGGCTGTATTGAACAGATCAATACGTTGCTGACGGGTGAGTTTTATTCAGACAAGGATCAGCTGACGCTCGACGACAATGGAAGGGTGCGTGTCGACATGAAAGAGCTAACCGACGAGGTTCAGGGAAAAGTTGAAACGCTCTGGCACCAAGTGACGACTGAAAACCTGAATGAGTTGTCTGATTTTAGCGGTTATCAGAGGGAGTTTTTCCGTCTATTCGGTTTCGGTTACGCCGAGGTGGATTACGAGGCTGATGTTGACCCGATGGTGTAGGCTCAGGGTTCGAGCTAGATGGGGCGTCAAGCGGGCGCCTTTTTTTATGGGAAGTACTTATACCGTTATCTAAAATAGTTTCGGGTCTAATATTCAAATAAGCCCCATTTTCCAGGTCACCCAGGGCAACAGCTCCGATCTGCCAGCGAATAAGTCTCAACGTCGGGTATCCCAGATAAGCTGTCATTCGGCGAACCTGGCGATTACGACCCTCCGTAATAGCAATTTTAAGCCATTGTGTAGGAATCTGCTTACGCTCCCGTATAGGGGGATTGCGTTGCCATAACCACCCCGGCTCGTCCACCAATTCAACGCTGGCAGGTTGTGTTAACCCATCTTTAAGCGTGAGTCCTTTGCGCATGGGTTCAAGCTCTGCGTCAATGGGAACCCCTTCCACCTGAGCAAAGTAGATCTTGGTAACTCTATTGCCCGGATGGGCAAGGCGGTGAATGAGCTTTCCGTCATCAGTAAGTAACAGTAAACCTTCCGAATCATAATCAAGCCGGCCAGCTGCATAAACGCCCGGAACGGCGATGAAATCAGCCAAAGTCTTTCGCTGGCGAGCGGTTTTTTCATCGGTAAATTGAGTCAGCACCTGAAACGGTTTGTTAAACATGAGTAAAGTTGACATTCCCGGTTTTAGCGCCTTTTACCGAAGTTTGATGGGACCGTATGCACTAAAGTCACAGTCGTTGATGCTGTAAGTAGGCGAGCGATTCCGGTATACTCCGCCGCCATCGAAGCCATAATACATAGATGGAGTGAACCATGGGATATGAGAAAATTAAAGTGCCGGCTGGCGAGAAAATTTCGGTCGACGCCACCGGTACCCTGACGGTACCCAACAACCCTGTTATCCCGTATATCGAAGGCGATGGCATTGGTGTTGACGTGACGCCTCCGATGATGGCGGTAATCGACGCTGCAATTAAGAAAGCATATGGTGGCGATCGCAAGATAAGCTGGATGGAAGTCTATGCTGGCGAAAAGGCCACAGGCATTTATGATGCAGACTCCTGGCTGCCAGCAGAAACGCTGGAAGCATTCCGGGAGTTTAAAGTTGGCATCAAAGGACCGTTAACCACACCCGTAGGTGGAGGCATCCGATCATTGAACGTTGCCATTCGCCAGGAGCTGGATCTGTTTGTATGCCAGCGTCCGGTTCAGTGGTTTACCGGTGTGCCAAGCCCGGTCAAAGCTCCAGGTGATGTAGATATGGTGATTTTCCGTGAAAACTCGGAAGACATCTATGCCGGTGTTGAATGGAAGGCGGGTAGCCCGGAAGCCGACAAAGTCATTAAGTTCCTGCGCGAAGAAATGGGTGTTACCAAAATTCGCTTCCCGGAAATGTGCGGTATAGGTGTCAAGCCCGTCTCGGAAGCAGGTACCAAGCGCCTGGTTCGCCAGGCTTTGCAATACACCGTTGACAACGATCGCGACAGTTTGACCCTGGTACACAAGGGTAACATCATGAAGTTTACAGAGGGTGCCTTCAAAGATTGGGGTTATGAACTGGCTAAAGAAGAATTTGGTGCTGAATTGCTTGATGGTGGCCCCTGGATGCAGTTCAAGAACCCGAAAACTGGTAAAAACGTTGTAGTAAAAGACGTCATCGCTGATGCCATGTTGCAGCAAATCCTGCTGCGGCCAGCCGACTATGATGTCATTGCTACACTGAACCTGAACGGCGACTACCTGTCCGATGCTCTGGCTGCTGAAGTGGGTGGTATCGGTATCGCTCCAGGTGCTAACCTGTCAAATGATATTGCAGTATTTGAAGCAACACATGGTACGGCTCCCAAATACGCCGGTCAGGACAAGGTTAACCCAGGTTCTTTGATTCTGTCTGGTGAGATGATGTTGCGCCACATGGGCTGGATTGAAGCAGCTGATCTGGTATTGAAGGGAATGGCTGATGCCATTGCTTCCAAGCGCGTCACTTACGACTTTGAGCGCCTGATGGAAGGCGCGACTCTGGTGAAAGCGTCTGAATTTGGTGAAGAAATCATCAAACATATGAGCAAATAATCAGAGTGAACTGTGCAGTTTGGTGGTTAGTATATCGCTGCCTTCAACAAAAAAGCCTGGCATAATGCCAGGCTTTTTTGTTGGTCATTCAACGTCCTGAATACCGCCAGGAAAGTTGCCAGCTTGCCTCCTACCCAGAGTAATCGCTGGTTGTCTGGGTCGTCTGATTTTGATTCGTTTGGGTTGTATGATCAGAAGAGGCTTTTGTTTGCTCTTCATGTTCTGGCAGGGCTCGAATATTGACCGCGTGAATACCTCGGTCAGCTTTTACGGTGTCAAATTCCACCGATTGACCAGCCTTGAGCGTCTTGTAGCCTTCCATTTGAATGGAGGAGAAATGGGCGAACAGGTCTTCTTCATGTTCATCACCGACGACAAACCCAAAACCTTTCGCATTGTTGAACCACTTAACTTTCCCTAACGCCATAACGGACTCCTTACTACCACGTTAACAGATACACCTGAAACCGGCATGAGCTCACAAGGCCAGGCCGACCCCTTTTATCGATGTGCTTTCAGGAAGTGACGGATAGCACATGGCTATCAGTGATCGTTCCAGTCAGTCTCATTCCCTAAGCCTACTGTGGCGCCTGTCGGGCAGCCTCGCCAGGGTAGATGCAACAGAAGCAACTGTATTCTTTGCTTGCGCACTGCTGCCTGAGCGGCACATCCTTACCGAATCTTTACAGCGAGAGGTTACCGGTATTCACTGGCATCCCCTGAGGTTATTCACTAACCTTAATCCCTGAAAAGACAGGCGTGATACTAGCGATCATCATCACTTGCCACTGCGCTAAACACACCTTGTAAAGTTATCGGCGTATTGCACATCGTTAAGGCATATTTGTATGTTGAATCATTGAAGTCAACCCTCATCTCTCAGAGTTATGATACAGAGCACGTTATGTTTGCCTGATGTTATCTGGCAGCCATTTCGCTGGAGATAGAACAGTGTACGAGCGGGAATTTTCAATGCGAATCCAGGGCAGTAGCTAAAACATCCTTTCTTTAGTTGGAAAACCAATGGATCAGCCCCACCGTATTGTTTGAATGAGTTACTACGACGAATTATGACCGTTATATATGGAACCCCCATTTTGTATGACAACAGAGCGATATTGATGAACTCTGACACCGTGAGAATGGGGCCTGAAGATCCGGACCGGAGCGACGAATATGGGGTTACTACCCAAACACAGGATCCGGAACTCAAGCAACCACCTCTTTATCGGGTCATTTTATTAAACGACGACTACACCCCGATGGAGTTTGTTGTCCACATCCTTGAAGCCTTTTTCTATTTGTCACGAGAAAAAGCGACACAAGTCATGTTGGCAGTTCATACTCAAGGCAAAGGCGTCTGTGGGGTCTATACTAAAGACATCGCAGAAACCAAGGCAGCTATGGTAAACCAGTATTCCAGGGATAATGAACATCCTCTGGTGTGTGAGGTAGAAAAAGCAGATGACCAGTGATCAGCAAGAGGGCTTAATACCATGCTAAGTAAAGATCTCGAATTGACGCTGAACAATGCGTTCAAAGATGCGCGGGGCAAACGGCATGAGTTCATGACGGTTGAGCACCTGTTGCTGGCGTTACTGGACAACCACGCCGCCGCAGAAGTTCTGACGGCCTGTGCCGCCGATATATCGCAACTGCGTCGCGACCTGACAGAGTTCATTGATTCAACAACGCCACTGATTCCGATTGAAGATGAAGATCGCGAAACGCAACCGACTCTGGGCTTTCAGAGAGTCCTGCAGCGGGCTGTGTTTCATGTGCAGTCTTCTGGGAAAAAAGAAGTAACCGGCGCCAATGTTCTGGTCGCTATTTTCTCAGAGCAAGAAAGTCAGGCGGTTTTCTTCCTTAAACAACAAACCATTTCACGCATTGACGTGGTTAACTTCATTGCTCACGGTATTTCAAAAGTCCAAAGTGAGGGCGCTCAGCCCAATGAAGACTTTAACGCCGAACAGCAAGACGAAGGGGGTACCGATGGCGTGCAAGGCAGTGCGCTGGAAAGTTTCACCTCCAATTTAAACGAGCTGGCCAGAAAAGGGCTGATTGATCCGTTGGTCGGTCGCGAGCATGAAGTTGAGCGGGTTATTCAGATACTCTCCCGTCGACGCAAAAACAACCCTTTGCTGGTAGGTGAAACCGGCGTTGGTAAGACGGCTATTGCAGAAGGTCTGGCCAAGCGAATTATTGACAATGATGTGCCAGAAATCATGGTGGGAGCACAGGTGTTTTCGCTTGATCTGGGTGCACTACTGGCTGGCACAAAATTCCGTGGCGATTTTGAAAAGCGCTTGAAGACATTGCTGGCCGAGTTGAAAAAGAAGGATAAGTCCATCCTTTTCATCGATGAAATTCATACAATTATTGGTGCCGGTGCGGCTTCAGGTGGGGTGATGGATGCATCTAACCTGCTCAAACCGATGCTCAGCTCAGGAGAACTGAGATGCATGGGTTCGACCACGTTTCAGGAATTTCGTGGGATTTTTGAGAAAGACAGTGCATTAACTCGACGTTTTCAAAAAATCGATGTTAACGAGCCGTCGGTTGATGAAACCTATCGGATTCTTAAGGGGTTGAAATCAAGGTTTGAGGAGCATCATCACCTTAGATACACCGATAAGTCGCTCAAGGCTGCAGCTGAGTTATCAGCACGCTACATCACAGACCGGCACCTGCCCGACAAAGCCATTGATGTAATTGATGAAGCCGGTGCTGCGCAGCGGTTGATGCCAGCCAGCAAGCGCAAGAAGTCAATAAACGTCAGCGATGTTGAGAAAGTTATTGCTTCCATAGCTAGGATTCCTGAGAAGAGTGTGAGTCGAAATGACAAGCAAGTGCTTGAGCACTTGGAACGCAACCTGAAAATGACTGTTTTTGGTCAGGAACAGGCAATTGAGCAGCTTGCATCGTCAATAAAGCTGGCACGTGCCGGTCTTAAATCTATTGAAAAGCCGATCGGGTCATTCCTCTTTGCCGGCCCCACCGGGGTTGGTAAGACCGAAGTGTCTAAGCAATTGGCTGATTCTCTGGGCATTGAGTTATTGCGCTTTGACATGTCTGAATACATGGAACGGCACACGGCCTCACGACTGATCGGTGCACCTCCGGGCTATGTCGGTTTTGACCAGGGTGGCTTGCTGACCGATGGTGTTACCAAGCATCCACACAGTGTTCTGCTGCTGGATGAAATTGAGAAAGCGCACCCGGATGTCTTTAACTTGCTGCTGCAGGTTATGGATCATGGCACTTTGACTGACAATAATGGACGTAAAGCAGACTTCCGTAACGTTATTTTGATCATGACCAGTAACGCTGGGGCACAGGAGATCAATCGGCGTTCAATGGGCTTCCTGGAGCAGGACAACAGCACCGACGGTATGGAAATGATCCGCAAGCAATTTACGCCGGAGTTCCGTAACCGCCTTGATGCTATTGTACAGTTCCGCTCTCTGCCGATGAACGTCGTGACCAATATTGCTGACAAGTTCCTGACGGAGCTACAGGCACAGCTTGACGACAAGCGGGTGATGATGGAAGTGGATGATGATGTCCGCGACTGGCTTGCAGAGAAAGGTTATGACGAGCATATGGGTGCCCGGCCAATGAGCCGGCTGATTCAGGACAAAGTCAAAAGACCACTGGCAGATATGATTTTGTTCGGACCATTGTCACGCGGAGGTACAGTGCATCTGAGTATTCGCAACGATGAGTTGGCGCTCGAAGCCGAGGAAGAAGCCGAAACAGTATAGTGTCTGTGACGGTTACTGCGCTAAGGCTATCGTTGGGAACAAAGCGTTAAAAAAAGGCACCTCCTGGGTGCCTTTTTTATAGAACGGAAAAACAAGAAATTAAAAAGCACCCGATATCAATCGCTGTGAAAGAGGCACAGAAAGATGTCAGGCGTTAGACCCGAACTGTCGTTAAAGTAACGTTAACGGGCACGATACGTTATGCGGCCTTTGGTTAGGTCGTATGGCGTCAGTTCGACCTTGACCTTATCGCCGGTCAGGATGCGGATGTAGTTCTTACGCATCTTCCCTGAGATATGAGCGGTAATGACATGGCCGTTTT
>Ga0307951_1000022_pt1 | contig 75899 bp, 102 predicted proteins | sample OrgLakmetagen374_FD_201842 | JGI IMG/M metagenome (GOLD analysis project Ga0307951, IMG submission 201842) | Saline water microbial communities from Organic Lake, Antarctica - #374 | ecosystem: Environmental > Aquatic > Non-marine Saline and Alkaline > Saline | place: Antarctica: Organic Lake... | reverse complement strand
AAAAAGTGAGAAAAACGAAGCATCTATAATGAACGAAAGTTCATCGTTCATCAACCCAACGCTCAATGAAAGGGCACAACTATGTTTGCTATTGCTATCTCTGGTTTCGTTGCGATCTTAGGTTCTTTTGGGATCAACTTTGCTGCAATGAAAATTGCTACTGTTGTTGGAGCAACCGTTTATAACGCAGTATGGGCAGCCCCAATAGCTTATGCTTTTACTGCAATAATTGCACAGTTTCCAATTGTTGCATTTATTGTTGCTCTGGTTTAGAGCAATAAACGGGCTTTGAAAGCTAACACCTGAACATGTGTATAAACTGTTCATCAACCCAACGCTCAAGTTGCTAAAAAGCCCACTAAAAAGTGAGAAAAACGAAGCATCTATAATGAACGAAAGTTCATCGTTCATCAACCCAACGCTCAATGAAAGGGCACAACTATGTTTGCTATTGCTATCTCTGGTTTCGTTGCGATCTTAGGTTCTTTTGGGATCAACTTTGCTGCAATGAAAATTGCTACTGTTGTTGGAGCAACCGTTTATAACGCAGTATGGGCAGCCCCAATAGCTTATGCTTTTACTGCAATAATTGCACAGTTTCCAATTGTTGCATTTATTGTTGCTCTGGTTTAGAGCAATAAACGGGCTTTGAAAGCTAACACCTGAACATGTGTATAAACTGTTCATCAACCCAACGCTCAATCTTGTGGCTAGGAGGCCAACATGAAATACGATATCCAAAACCGCCACACTGGAGAAATCCAGTTTACGGCTGACTTTGCCTGCGCCAACGACTTTTCGGACTCAGTAAAAATTGGTCTGGCCGTAAGATGGGCTATAGAAAACGACGTCGATCTGAGCGGTGCTCTCCTAAATGGTGCCAATCTGCGCTATGCCAATCTGAGTGGTGTCAATCTGCGCTATGCCGATCTGCATGGTGCTCTCCTAAGTGGTGCCAATCTGCGTGAGGCCAATCTGCATGTTTCCAATCTGCGCTATGCCGATCTGCATGGTGCCAATCTGCGCCATGCCAATCTGCGCCATGCCAATCTGCGCTATGCCGATCTGAGCTATGTTGATCTGCGCTATGCCGATCTGCATGGTGCTCTCCTAAGTAATGCCAATCTGCGCTATGTCAATCTGCATAGTGCCAATCTGCATGTTGTCAATCTGCGTGAGACCGATCTGCATGGTGCCAATCTGAGCTATGCCAATCTGAGTGAGGCTGATCTGACTGGGGCCAATCTGCGTGGGGCCAATCTGCGTGGGGCCAATCTGCGTGGGGCCAATCTGCATGGTGCTCTCCCAAGTGAGGCCAATCTAAGTAAAGCTCATGGTATTTTGCGTGTTGGGCCGAGCGCCGACGGCCACTCTTGAGCGGAGCGGATAACGTTTGTAAACTTTATCGAAGCACAGATGTTACCCAATAAGATCTGATTAGTCAGGTCTTATTATGACACCTAAACATGTGTATAAACTGTTCATCAACCCAATCTTGTGGCTAGGAGGCCAAAATGAAATACGATATCCAAAACCGCCACACCGGAGAAATCCAGTTCACAGCTAACTTTGGCTGCACCGACGACGTTTCGGACCCAGCAAAAATTGGTCTGGCCGTAAGATGGGCTATAGAAAACGGCGTCGATCTGAGTGGTGCTCTCCTAAGTGGTGCCAATCTGCGGTATGCCGATCTGAGTGAGGCCGATTTGACTGTGGCCGATCTGTGCTATGCCGATCTGCATGGTGCTCTCCTAAGTGGTGCCAATCTGCGCTATGCCGATCTGAGCTATGCCAATCTGCGTGAGACCAATCTGCGCTATGCCAATCTGAGTGAGGCCAATCTGCGCTATGCCGATCTGCATGGTGCTCTCCTAAGTGGTGCCAATCTGCGCTATGTCAATCTGCATGGTGCCAATCTGAGCTATGCCAATCTGAATGAGGCCGATCTGACTGAGGCTAATCTGTGCTATGCCAATCTGCACTATGCCGATCTGCGTTATGCCTATCTGAGCTATGTCGATCTGCGTTATGCCGATCTGTGTGAAGCTAATCTGAGTGGTGCCAATTTGCGTGAAGCTAATCTGAGTGGTGCCGACCTAAGTAAGGCTCATGGTATTTTGCGTGTTGGGCCGAGCGTCGACGGCTATGAATTTTTCAGCGTGGTCAGGGATGACCAAGTATGGATTAAAGCCGGTTGCCGATGGTTCACATCTGACGATGCCCGGACTCACTGGAACAAGACTCGCGGCGGTACATCACTGGGAGCGGAGCGGATAAGCTTTGTAAACTTTATCGAAGCGCAAGCTGTTCATCTCCCCAATCTTGTGGCTGGGAGGCCAACATGAAAACTGAGACAATGACATCACTAACAAACAAATCCTGCACCCATAAAATTTGGATGGCGGGTGACGTGACGCTGGCAAAGATAATTGTCCGAGAATACTGCGACAAGATCGGTGACTGTTATGCGGTCACCTCTTTGGACTATATATACACCGATGGCGACGAAGCTGGGTTTTGTGTGAGTCGCATCCAGTACCCACGTTTTCCGATCAGTGAGGCTGACATACTTAAGCGAACCAACGAACTTGCAAAACTTCTTTGTGAGGGGCTATGCCAAAAAAGCTATACGGTTGAAGGCCCTAGCAACACTGTTTGGTTTTCGGGTGATGATGATGAACATTGACCGCAAGCCAGAAACACTAGATGTTGCCATGTAACAAGGTGGAAAAACGTACGAGAAAAAGTGAGAAAAACGAAGCATCTATAATGAACGAAAGTTCATCAACCCAACGCTCAATGAAAGGGCACGACCATGTCACTCAAGATCATCCAAACCGGGACCAGTAAGCACGAAGATATAGATACAGAGTTGTTCACTGGTATCATCAAAGAAGATGGTAGGTCTACAGCGTACGCAACTGTCATCAACAAGAAAGGGATCTACTGTGATCTCATGTTTGACGATGGGTCTGATCCTTTCAGCTTTGCAAATGAAGGGGAAGTCTATATGTCTTACAAGGACACTCTTGAGTTCACGCTCATGACCTACGAGCTTTCTCAGTTTTAACGGGCTTTGAAAGCTAACACCTGAACATGTGTATAAACTGTTCACTATGTCAAACACACTAAGCTCAAGGAGCATTACTATGACTATGGCCATCATCAGCACTATCGCTAGTGTCACTATCGCTATCGCCCTCATCTACGGAGCTTTCGCAGTCAGCGTCACCTTCGGGTGGGTTGCTGGTGTGCTCCTTGGGCTGGGTATTGCAAAGAATATCATAGGGCTGATCACCCTGATGGTTCTTGTATTCTCGAAGACCGAAGCAGCATAAACCACGATAAAAGGCAGAAACTAAATTCTGTCCAAAAAATAACTAACAAGTCAGCACTAGAATGCTGGGCAAAATCAATCGTCGTCATACAAAAAGGAGCACGACATGTTCAACTTCATCAAAAAAATCGTTCGTAAAGTTACGGACAAAACAATCAAGTTTCAGACCCAGCTTCTGGACTTTCTGAAGTCGTTCTTCAAGACGACGAAAGAGGACGCTCCTAAAGAGGAAACTCAGGCGGAGGAAAGCGCCTCGACTTCCACTGATGAGTCTTCCAAACTGGAAGAACTGGTTGCTGCTAAAACTGCAGAGGCCGGAGAGAGAGCAAAAGCTTTCGATCCTCATTCTACTCGTCAAAAAGCACGTAAGACTAAACCTCTGCGTAAAGCCAACCGCAAGCCTCGTAAATAAAGGACACAACAATGATTAATCGTATCAAACTCTGGTTCCGCAACAAGTGGAACACTCTTCGCCGTAAGCCTGCTGCTCGTGCAGCTATGGCAATCTCTGTGGCCTGTGTTATGGGGGTTGCAGTCTACCTCTCGGTTGTAATGGCTTTTGATATCTTTGCCAGCGTGGCTAGCTCGGCTCTAGCTCTGGCTGTTGCAACCGTTGTGACTCTCAGCTTGTGTTTCATCACTCGTCTCTATGACGCCCACATCGAGCATCCCTCTCTTCACGGGCTTGCTACTTGGGCTGGAAACGGTTTCGCAGTTTTGACTGTGTTTCTAATGATGATGCCGCTGATCTTCCCCATGTCGATCTTGATCACAGCATGGGAAACGAGCAAACTTCTTGTCAAGGTGGTCTTGGCATGATAAATTTCATTTCAACCCTCTGTACAATCATAGTCACTATTATGGCTGCATCAGTCATTGTAGCTGTCTATACCATCGCGCTAGTGGTGTCAGAGGTAATCTGCGCAAAGAAGTAAGAGGTTCAATGAAGGAAACTCTGACAGACACCCGAGGTTAAGCTAATGAGCTTCTTCGGGTGTCTTGTAGTTTTGATAGAGAAAGCTGTTGAGTACTTGTTCTTCAAGTATGTCTGGCCTTCCCTAGAGAAATTCCTTAAACGTCTTATCAGGAAGGGAATCGGTCTACTGGTTATCCATATCGGCCCCCGACTGTTTAAGATGCTGCAAGTCATGTTAAAGGCTTGTGTAGGAATACAAGATATCCAAATAGCGTGATACGGATAACAACTCCCACCATAGAGACCGTGAATAGGATGTAAGAGGGTGGAACAATCACCCTACCGACGCTATAGAGATAACGCTGTTTCCGTTCTTTACGGGCACAGAGAGAAATTCAATGAAACAATCCAAGATGGAAACTCCGATGCGGAACTTCTTAGTAGATCTACTGGGTGTAAGCGCCCTATTCACCCTGCTTATTGCAGGTTTTTACATCACTCATGGAATCGGAGGATGACATGGCAAAAATAAAGGCGTTCCTGCATAGCAAATATATTCCCAAAGGAGAGTATGATGTTGATGTTTCTGAGACATATGAAGATGGCTCATTAGCTATTCATATCTCCAAAGACGGAGAACTGTGGTCTAGGCCTACAGCCTTTGTAGCTGGTGTTATGGAAAAAGCTGTTCCCAAACCCCTGCGTAGCTCTTTTGCCCTAGTTAAAGAATATTCAGAAAACGAGGGCGTTGCTAAAGCTCTCGAAGACGCTGGAATCCTAAAAAGGATGTGTACTATCCCGATAGGGTTTGGTTATGGCTATCTGTGTCAAATCAACGAAAAGATGCTAAAATAAGTTATGACGTGTCTATCGGGAAGTTTGATCGTAACCACACCTACAACTATCTAGCACAAATGTGCCAAGAATCCTAATAAAACCGTGCAAATCTGGTAATGTGAGTGATGTCTCTTTCCCCTCGCCCTTCGGGGCGGGGGGTAAATACCTAATTTTTTTTCAAGAGGCAAATAATGACAAATAACAAAATCCTGAAAACTAAGGAGATTACTGCTACAAACACCGAAAGTCTTGAGCGTAAAGTCGCTAAATACATTATGAAAGTTCGCCCAAATGGCGGGGTAAATCCCCTTGAATTCTTTGAATGTCGCGCCTATCTTAATAAACCAATCAAGCGTATGAGGATTACACACAGTGTCTAAAGAAATTGAAAACGCAGTAGAAACGTTCACGTTGTGGCGATCTGGTTTCGTAAATCGTTATCACTCACACCATGAGCATAGCCTCAGAAACTCGGCAGATCTCACAGACGCACATTCTGCTCGTATGGTGAAGCTGCTTTTGTCTCTTTTTAAAAAAGAAGTTGACCTACAAACAGTTTTGTATATCATTATGCATGATGCACCAGAGTTTGCAGCAGGTGACTCACCTCATCATGCTAAAAACAAATCTCCTGAACTAAAGAAAGCTCTTGACAATCTAGAATCTAATGAAATGAAGAGGTTTGAATTCCATTGTTCAAGGAGCTTTACTTACCCCGCAGCAGTTACAGACCGCCAGAAAGATATTGTCAGAATGTTGGATCAAATTGATAGCCTTCTTTTTCAAGCTTCTATAAAACCAGAACGCATGGATCAGGAGCAAACTCTGATTGCTAGCATCCTTAGTCAGGCATCTAAACTTGGTGTTCGTCAAGACGTGGGTCTTTTGATCTTACGGGCTTTCCGATTCTACGGATCAAACTATGACCTCGGATCAAACCCAAAGACAAGTGATATGGAAATGCAATCGGAGGTGTATCGAGTATGATTATATTCTACTGGATTTCCGTCATATTATCTTGGGCCGTCTACACCATAGTATGGTACTTCGATGCACCTTGGTGGATTGATTACCCCACATTTGGACTAGCTAGTGTTGTTACAGGCCTAGTGCTAGTGTTCTTATTAATACTATCTAACAAAGACGGCTTTGGTCCAAGGTTATAAGAGAAACTATCTGAAGGGGTAAGCTATGAAAAACGAATATCAAGTAATTACGCTTAGAAACGGTTATGAAATGTTTCTTGGAGAAAATCAACTTGAAGAAATCAATAAAGAATTTATTAAGAATGGAGTAATTCCTTATGAGCCTACTAGAAAAGTTGAAGCCAGCAAGGCAGAAGTCACAAAACAAAACGCTCAGTTCCCAGTCGTCGTTGGACTCATCAACGACAAACTGTCACACACCTACGAAAACAGTGATAGTGAAAGGCCAGTCGAAGAAATCTTCAAAAGCATGTTCTGGTAAGGCCAAGACGCAGGATCAGACTAAAGGATCGGTAAACCCTAGGTTTAACTTCTCTGGTTGGGGAAATAACCAAAACATAATCAAGAACGATCAGCTCCTTAGTTTCTCTATCTCTGGGACTGCAGCTCGTTACGGGGTTTCGAACTCTACTGCTTGGAGAACTACAAGGCTAAGGGAACCGACTTTCGGTAAAACTGGGGATATCCTTCAGGTCGTCGGAGACTACGATGATTCCTTTCGTATGAGAGCATGTCAAGAGGCTATTAAAGTAGGTCCTACTAAAGCCGCAGAAAAGTTTGGATGTAGTAAGGATTCTATTTATAACTGGTTAAAAGTTTACGATAACACTCATAACTACTTCCATAAGTAAGATAACAGGAGGCGGTGTGGAAGCATCAGAAACTCTAGAAGCCCTCGAACAAGACCTAAGTTACCGTCTTGAAAATCTTGACACCAGAAATGGTGCCTACTGGCTCACGGAAGAGAAACTATCTGCGGAAAACCTTATCGCCTTCAGTTACCCCCATGTTCTGAGAGCAATTGAGCGAAGAGGAACGCTGGTAGAGCTATCTGCTTCTATTGGTCGTAGGCTAAGACAAAAGAACAAGCTACCACAAGACTCTATTATGGAAATCCATGCTGGGTGGTTTATTGTAATAAGTTTCATAGACATTGGCTTGATTTCTTACACAAAAGAAAAGACAAATCGAAATACAAAGGTCTCTAAGCACAGAGCCTATGTTATTGTAGCAGAAGATTGGAAACGTCTCAAGACTCTGATTGATACAATTGATATGGACAATTGTGACATGTTTCCTGTCAATATCGTCCCAGCACCTTGGGCCAAGGGATATCCATATCATTCAACTACTGGCACACCAATTGTTAAAAGAGGGTCTGCCATGCAACTTGACCCATTTAAAAGACCCAGCGAAGAAATGGAAGTGCTTTTCTATGTTCTAAATAAACTAAGCAGCACTGGATGGAGGATCAACAAGGATGTCTTTGCAGTCTATGAACACTTCATGGAAAAATCCGAAGACTATAGTGAGTCTCCGTTCAAATATTATAGAGAGGTCGACAACAAGAAAAAACGGTCTATGCTAATAGAAGCGGAAGCCGTCCGAAAGCTTGCAAATCTCCACCTTGATAAAACTTTCTACCACTTATATAACTTCGACTTCCGTTAATCCTATGGCGGAAGTAAAACTCTGTGAATTCGGTAAACATCCAATGTGACAATACCGAGCCAAGCTAATTTTTAATTAGAAGGTGTAGAGACTATTATGTAGAGCCAAGTGGCTCGAAGCGCAGAGGCCTAGTATAGGTATGATATAGTCCGATCTTCTTAGTAATAAGGAGCAGAACATGCGAATATGGAAAGATATTAAAGGCTTTGAAACCGTATACCAAGTATCTAATAAAGGAGAAGTACGTCTTTTAGATACTCTTGTTCCCTTCAGTGGAACTATGGCGTTAAAAAAAGGTAAATATCTCAAGCCTACTAAAAACTCTAAAGGTTACCTGACTTTAGTTCTATGTTATAAATCAAAGAGATGCACAAAAACAGTTCATCAGCTTGTTGCGGATAGTTTTATCTTAAAGGTGCCTAGCTTGACACAGGTTAACCACATAGACGGAAACCCACTCAACAACAGCCTTTGTAATCTAGAAAGATGTACTCCTTCTCACAATCAACTTCATTCTTACAGGATGAATGGAAGGAAAAACCCAATGAGGAAACTTACAGAGCTAGAAGTGATAGAAGTAAAGAAGAGGCCTAATATGAAGAGGAAAGCTCTTGCAAAGAAGCTCAATGTCACGGAGTGGTGCATAAAACAAATAAGGGCTGGAAAAACTTGGTCGCATGTTACGGTAGAAGACTAACGATCTTCTGCGAACAATATGGGTAGGATTTACCCCAACACGGCATTCTTACATGAACAGTCTTCAGATAACGCTCGCGGTATCCTAATGCTGGACGAACCAGTCCCGCTAGGTCCTAACGGCCAAAAGTGGTTATACACCTATGCTGCAAATGTATGGGGAGAAGACAAGATACCGCTAAAAGAAAGAGTTGAATGGGTAGAAGATAACTTGCATTATATTAAAGATTACGCGCGCGATCCGCTTTCTCATCGTGGATGGATGAAAGCTGATAAACCTTTCTCTTTCTTAGCCTCTTGCTTTGAAATTGAAGCCTTGACTGCGTGGGAAAAGCGAGGTGAAGAATCAGAAGATTTCCCGTCTTGCCTACCGGTCTTCATAGACGGTAGTAACAATGGTGTTCAACACCTTGCTGCTATGTCCCGTGATGAAGAGGTTGCGCCTCTTGTCAATCTTGTACCTCAAGCTACCCCCGGCGATGTATACATGTTCATTGCTGATAAGGTATGGTCTAGGTTAGAAGACATGCGTAGCAAACTACCTAAGAAAGTAGTAAATAGATTTAGTGCTGTGCAAAGTAAGGGTATAGAGCTGCAAAAGAAGTACTCTGAAGCTCCTCTTGGGTCAGATCGTAAGGAAATTGCCTATAAGAATCTTATGAAATGGAAACAGAGTAATAGGGATCTTAGAGAAAAGCTATTCCCTGTCTATTGGCTCAAATTAACTAAGAAACAGAGGAGATCAAGCGTCAAGAGAAATACTATGACACTCGGTTATGGCGGTACCCCCTACGGTATGGGTCAACAAGTAATTGAGGACACCAGAGGTATTAGCGATTATCTGAGAGACAAGGACTATCTCTGGGGTATAATGTTAGGAGACTTAGTATATCGTACCTGTTATGATGAACTAAAAGGCCCAGCTAGAATGCTCAGGCTGTTTGAAACCCTTGCGGAGAGAGCAAATGAAGAAAATAAGCCGCTCACATGGCATACACCAACTACTGGGTTTCCAGTGGTACAAGAGTATCGAAAAGCAAAGGCTGTACGCGTACGCCTACAACATGGACCCAAAACTCTGTGGGTCCAAATTCAAGTTTGGGAAGAGAGTACTCTTAACGAAAGCAAGCAAAAAACAGGGGCTGCACCAAACATCGTACATTCGTTGGATGCTGCACACTTGGCCCATACTGTACATGATTGCTCATTTTCAGTTGTTGTGGTACATGACTCTTTCGGTTGTCATGCCGCCCATATGGAAGATCTCTTCTACAGGGTACGCAAAACGTTTAGACGGCTACATGAAATAGATCCTCTTAGAGAGATCTTAGAAGAACTTAACTCTTTAGATCTAATGCCAGAAAGAGGCAAACTAGATCTTAGCAAAATAGAGGAATCAGACTATGCCTTTGCATAATAAAGTAAAAGTAAATATATCAAGAGAACGAATTGAGAAGTTAAGGTCTCTTGGTTGTGCGGATTATATTCATATTGCTTTGCTTGAACGCATTGAAGAACTGGAGTCTGAAATAATAGCAATTTACAGCCTAGATCCCTGTGTAGAGCCTACCATAGTTTTTAAGGGTATGATGTTCTGGATAAAAGCACCGGGTGCATTCCAAGGTACTTTACCTAAAGATGCTGTTTGTCTGTTCAAAGTAATAGGGAGGGCTGATATTGAAGGAGCTATCGTTGGGATGGTCACCTATGATCCAGAGTCCGACTCAAGAGAGAAACTTGTCGCAATTCCGTTTGGATTGTGGCCTACAGTTGCAGTTAGGCAGTGTCTTCATCGACCCGTTTGACGACGCTCAGCACTGGTTGAAAGGAAAAGATGAGAAAAGAAGAATTAGATGAGCTACTTGACGAACTGAAAGAAATATGCGAGGATCTTAAGCTAGTCTACGTTGGACTCTTTTTACCTCCCCACTCTAAAAAAGACTATGTTGCAGTAGAACTAACAACCGCTAACCAGCACGCTAAACTTTTGAAAGCATTTGAGCGATCAGAATTTTGTGATATACTCTTCTGGGGTGCTATACCTTACATACACCCAGAAAGAAGAGAAGGACGTATTCTAGTTGCTTGGCCTGTAACATAAAATTAGGTGACGTTAAAGAAGAGGACAGCGCTAAGTGCGCACTATAAGAGAGCAAAATTTATAAGCTCTCGAAACACAGGATGTAATAAAACATGGCAATTATCAAAGATGCTACCATTTTCTGGTTGAAGGCTGACCCTAACAACCCTGTCAAAATCGGAGACGATAACGATGGTAATCCTCGTATGGGTTGGGAAGTCGAACTGCGAACAGAGGACAAGGCAGAGGCCAATAAGTGGCGTAAAGAGTATAACGCTACTAAACATGTAAAAGCTGTTCGAGAAGACAAAGACGATGAAGAGTCGACTATTCTTTTCTATCGTTGGAAGCTTCGTCGTAACCAGTTTAAGGCAAACGGCCAAGAATCCAGCCCGCCTGAGATCCTTCGCGGTGATACAGGAGAGGCCTTCAGCGATCCTAAGATCGTTGGTAATGGATCGATTGGTGATGTTCGTATCTTCACACGAGAATACACGCACGATGGTGTGACTAAACACGTTCATTACTTTCTTGGTCTCTCTGTTAAAGAGCTTCACCGCTATGTACCTCGGCCTAAAGAAGAGTTTGAGCACGTCAACTCTATGAAGGTTGTTGATCCAGATGGTGACGAAGATGGTGATGTTGGTTCTAAGGCACTAGAGAAAGCTGACGCCCAACCAAAGAAGGGTCGAGCAGCACCAAAGAGTAAAAAGACTACACCAAAAGATCTTGATGACGAAATCCCTTTTGACCAAGGGTGATAGGCCATGAATACCACCGAAGAGTGGCGTCTATCCCCCAGCTTGACCGATTACATGGTTAGTTTAGAAGGTCGTGTAATGCTTACCGGCTCGAAAGTATAAATAACAAAAACAAGGGGGGGCTATAATAGCCTCCCCAAACAACTGAAAGGGTTGAGAATATGTCTGAAAGATTCATGGAGTTCTACAGCGGTAATCTAAGCCTAGTAGATGAAAATTACAGCCTACACTTTATTGAGAGTGGACCCTGTGCCCAAAAGGGTTACATCATGCTTATTAGAGATGGGTGTTATACTATGGTTGATATGCGAGCGCATATGTCTTTAATAGAATCGAATGCTCGTTACAATAATATCGACATCTCTAACTGGGAATGGTGCTCTTGTGAAGTATTAGACGATCCTTATAAATGGGCTTTCTTCTTTGGGAAAACTTATGGCAACGAATGGAAGGACAATCCTATGGCTTTAGTAGAGCTTAAAACAAAAGAACAAATTATGATGTGTCGTGACCAGTTTGAAGAACGAGCGGCAATCATGGCAGAGGGTAACCACTGGTCTCAAGACTTTGCTGCAGACAAAGTAGCACGTCTCTACGGATACATTAGCGCAGAAGCCCTGCGTTATGATCTCTCTAAGGCACTTGATGAAATTGAAGAAGAAGCTTATAATGGATGATATCTTTGAAACTAAAAAAAAAAAGCGCCGTTTGAAAAGCAATTAGCAGACGTTAAAGATGAAGAGGTCTGTGTTGGTTGGTGGGTCCCCCACGTATTCAGTGTCAAGAGGTGGAGAGATGTAGTTGCCCGAAACGGAACAGAGAAAGAACAAACTTCAGCGTTGATAGGACTTAGAGGAAAGATGTATGACACAGAGAGACGCGCAAACTTTTATAACCACCACAAAAAAGAGGCAATCCCAGTGTACGCTAAGAAAACAGACCTTCTCCAGAGTGAGAAGGAACAGTCTTAACTATAACTAAAGAAGAGGTATTATATGACAACAGAACGTGAAAAAGGCCAAAACTCGGTGCAAGCTAAGCATCACCAACTGATTCCGGCAGAGGAAATGATCCGAGCCTTGCAAACTGGTAGGGACATTGGATACAATGACCTTGCTGCCTACATTGGTAGTAAGATCAATCCCTATGTTACACCGAGTGTGGTCAACGCACTAAAGTATCAAACTCGTCTTGGTCGAAAAGATGATGAGCGTATTGAGCTAGAAAAGGCAATCTGGTATCTTATGGATGCTCACAACCGCATTTCTGATACACAGAAACAGCCACGGGAATTTGCTCCTTGGGCACACATGGGAAAGATTAAACAGTGTAAAGACCTTGGTGTAGACATGAATCTCTTTTATCCCGGTATTCCTAACGAGACTTTCCAAGGAGGAGACGAATGGCTAGACGAAGGTGTGTCTACGACACTGAAGCAAACGGGTTCCTAAGAAGCGCAGACAGATGGTTCTGCGGCGGTATTATAGACCTTGATACTAAGGAAGAAAAATGGTACGGTCCTCTCGAATTTGAAAAGTTTTTAAGAGACCTATGTACATACGATGTCCGCGCTGCTCATAACGGCGCGGGCTACGACGAATACCTACTTATTAAGCTAGCAAGACTTAACGGTATAACATGGTACAAGCATAATCACGATAAGTTTGTTGATACCCATGTTATGTCTAGAGTGCTCAATTATAATAGGTTTGATGCTTCTGATCAGAACTACCAAAACTATCTAAAATGGCGGAATGAACAGGGTGATTTTGGTTTGTTTAAAAAACCTAAGCTTGTCATGGGTGATAGCCACAGCCTTGCCCGATGGGGTATTCACCTTGACAACTACAAAGGTGAATGGACAGACTTTACTAAGTTCAGTAAAGAAATGTTTGAGTATATGAAACAAGACGTTCGTCTTATGGTTCCTATTTATAAAGAACTACTAGGCGAAGTAACCCATATGGTCAAATCAGGGCAGAAGAACATTGTAAGAGCTATCCAAATTGAGACAGACTCTGCTAGAATTGCCGCAGAACAACTCATTAACGGTTGGTTAATTGATCGGAAAAGCGTTTGTGATGTTATCGATAAAATTGACAAACGTATGGATGAGATTACATCAGAAGTTAATCCTCGTCTTGGTAAAGAGCCTCAGAAGATCAGTGGAGATCGGAAAGGGTATAAATCTGACACCATAAGATACACAGACGAGTACGATCACGACAACTTCACTGGTGGCTTTGCTAAGAAATGGGCTGTTCAAAAGAATGGTCTGTTCTCGAAAGCACTTCGTGAAACCTTTGACTTACCAAAGGATGCAGGTAAGAAGAACAACTACGGTGTTTGGGGTGATTACTGTCGTGTAACATTCCGTGATGCTGATATTGGTTCTACAGACTCAGTTAAACGATATCTATGGAAAATTGGCTGGGAGCCAGATGACTGGAATGGTAAGTGGGAGTTTGACGAAAGAGGTAAACGTTATTGGAAAAGGACTTCCCCAAAAATTACTAGTACTTCGTTAGAGTTGCTTGATAACGCAGGAGACATTAATGAGTTTTACACTCTAAGGTCTCGTAAATCAATTATGGATGGATGGGAAGATCATTTCTCTGATGATGATCGTCTCCACGGAGATGTTATTAATATTGGTACACCAACCTTTAGACAGACTCAGTCCGTTATTGTAAATCTACCATCAGGTAATGCTACACTTGGGAAAGAAGTCAGAAGCCTCTTTATTGCTGAAGAGGGTTGGTCTGTTGTGTCGGCTGACTCCGCTGGTTGTCAGCTAAGGCTTCTAGCTCATTACATGAAAGATGATGAGTTCCTAAAAGAACTTCTCGAAGGAGACATGCATCAGAACAATGCTAATATTCTTTCTCGTAGTGCTACATCTATTCTTAAGTCATCAACTATTGTCAGCCGAGCAGATGCCAAACCCTTCATTTTTGCATTTCTTTACGGTGCCGGAGGGCCTAAACTTGCCAAGATTCTAAAGCTTCCCGAGTCTGTTGGTTTCCAACTTAAAGAGGAGTTCCAAAAGGCTTATCCAAACCTTGATAGCTTGATCAATCGTGTTAAAAATATTGTAAAAAAGCAAGGATTTATCGTAGGTCTAGACGATCGACATATCTATTGCAATCAGCCTCATAAAGCTCTCAACTACCTCATCCAAGGTGCTGAGGCGATCGTTATGAAGGCAACTATCTCCATGATTTGGCGTAGGTTTAAAGAAGAGGGCATTGCCCACCGATTCCTATTGTTCTATCATGATGAGATCAATATTGAAGTAAGAAACGATTACGTTGAAAGAGCAAAAGAAATCATCATTGAGAGTTTTAAGGAAGCCCCGAAAGAATTCGGTGTTGACATTATGGTATGCGGGGATTGTAAAGCTGGAAAAGACTACTTTGAAGTCCACTAATCATAATAAGAAAGATAGGGTACACAATCAATGACCAAAGTTAAAAAGATTGACGACACTTATAGCATTGAGTTCAACAAAAACTTTAATGATAAACCCGGTAGAGTCTTGAGACATGGTTACTACACAGGTCTGAACTTTCACCATGACCTACCAAACTTCACTCTTTCTATGTGGTATAGAATTCTAGAGCTTGAAGAGTTCGTAAAATCGAAAGGTCTAAATGTCCCATAAGACTAAAAACAAAAAAGAAAACAGGCTACCAGACATATTGATTAACGTTGAGAATAAGTCTGGAGTCAGAATTATAGACTTCCAAAGGCAACCTACTGGAGACCCTATGAAAGTGTACATATCAAGAGATGGGGTTCTTCAAATTGTTCAAAACACAGACTTTGGAGTAGACACAGTCAGGTTTGACGTTAGGTGTCTTGCAGCACTCCTAAAGGCTCTAGGTGTAGATTGGGAAAATGAACTTGAAGGAAACTTCTCTCTACACCCCCAAAAGTATGGGGAGAAGGTATAAAAGAATACGCAGTGGAGAAGAAACCAAAGAATATCAAAAAGGTTAATAGGTTGCATCCTCTCAATGGAGAAAAAGAGTATCACCCGGTTACAGGACAGCTACGTCCAAGACCTTTTGAAAATGAAAGAGTCAATGACTGGAAATGGTTCAAACCAAAGACTATTCGCGGGGCAAAAAAGTAAACAATGGATACTAATATGAACAAATACGAATACGGAATTACCCATGAAGAGGGTGAGGGAGAAGAATACACTTATCGATTCCGACTAGAGGTAAAGTCTTTTCCAAATGTTGCAGTTGCTCTTAGTGAACTGGCATCAAAGAAAGGGACAGATTACCCAATTGAGATTGTATCGGATTTCCCAATTGGAAAAGATGTTGCTTTTCAACAGGCTTATGAGGGGGTGATGACTGAAATCCTAAGTGCTGTAATGCAAGGAATTGATCTTGACCTAATTTCAGAGGAAGATGATAATGCAGGAAGTAATCCAGTATAAGCCAAAGAACAGGAGACTCTTAATCGATGGTGATATTCTTGTTCACATGGCTTGTTGGCAAAAACCAGCATCTAAGGCTGACTTAGAAGAGATGGAGTGGAGAGGTGCAAGTCTTAAGGAGATAGAAGCAGCAAAACAAACCTATCAGCCTTCAATTGAACACGCTCAAGACCGTTTTGAGCATTTTGTAGAGCACATATTCGAGAGCCACTACATACCAGAAGAAGAGGCTGTGTACTCAATGGCAGTTGGCAACTCTCAGGATAACTTTCGAAAGAAAATACATCCAGAGTACAAGCTTCAAAAAGCAAGGGCAACATCTAATAAGAAAAGAGCGCCTTATATTGATGAGCTAAGGTTCTGGGCAGTAGATGTATTTGATGCCCATTACTGTCAAGGTTACGAAGCAGATGACGCTATTGGTGTCTGGGCTACCAAGCTAGGGGAAGATAACTATGTTGTAGTCACGGTTGACAAAGACCTAGACATGATACCCGGATATCATTTAGACCCAAAAACAGAGGTTAACGCTAAGAGGCGTTGGCACGTCAATGAGGAACAAGCCGATATATTTTTCTGGAAACAGATGTTGACCGGCGACTCCATTGACAATATTCCGGGTATAGAAGGAATAGGACCAATCAAGGCAGGTAAGATTTTGTCGGGCTTGACAACACCACAAGAACACAAAGAGGTGGTAGTTTCTAAGTATGGTCTTAAATACGGTAACGAGGGTTTCAAGAAGCTTTTGTTCAATGGTAGTCTCCTTCATATCTGGAGGACAAAAGGAGACATTTGGACATTTGACCCAGAAGAATACGAAGAAATCACCAATTCCCACGCCGTTATTGTCTAAGGACAACCTAGGCCACTGGTCATTCCGAAGAAAATTTAGAACTTCGGAGTGGTTTGGGTTTGTCTATTGTATCACAAGAAAAAGTGACGGTAAATTTTACATTGGCAAGAAAGTGTTTAGGTATAACGGATTAAAGAAATCACCTAGATACGGAAAAGAACATTCTTGGAGAACCTATGCGGGTTCGTCTAAAAATCTTAAAGATGATATGAACAAATTGGGAAAAAACGCATTTGAGTTTGAGATAGTTGATCTCTACAAAACAAAAGGTGGTCTTTACTACGGAGAGGTTTACCTGCAAATGCTCTCTGACTCTATAACCTCTACCCTTCCTTCGGGGGAGTACGCTTCATATAATCGTGTTATATCAGCAATTAAATTTGTTCCTCACGAAAACGTTCCCCCGGCTACAAAAAAGTATGCTGCTAAAATCAAACGTAAGATCCTTGAAAGGAATAAGAAAAATGAAATACAAAGTAGTTAAGTGTTCTGATAGGTATATATTGGAGAGCCAAGTTAATAGTCTTATGCAAAAAGGCTATAAACCTATTGGTGGGGTGTCTTTCTTGGGAGATAATAAATTTTCCCTTGAGAGTTGGACGCAGGCTATGCTAAAGGAGTAAAATGCCCAAGTATAATCAGATTTGCCCCGCTCATGGGGGTAACAGCTTCACAGTCTTTGATGATGGTGGTGGTTACTGTCATAATGCAGAATGTGGAGCAAAGTTTAAATCAGGGTCGTTTGATCCCGATACTGGAGAGGAAATGGGTACCGGAGAATATAAAACAAAGGAGGAATACTCTAAGAAACCAAAGGGTTGGTCTGATCGTAAAGACCCTAAGTTTGCCAAAGCTGTATTTGATGCCTATGACTCGGATAAATACGAGTTGAAGAAAATATCTCTACGAACAATGGAGCTATACAACTGTAAAGTATCCTACTTTGATGATGGAGACCAAGAAGCAGTTTATTATGCCTATAACATTGATGATGGTATTCCAAAAGGCTATAAGAAGAGAGTTCTACCTAAGGATTTCTCTGAAGGCACAGTAGGTGAAATGAAAGGCTTGTTTGGTTGGGGTCTGTTCCCAAACAAGGGTAAGAGGGTAGTAATCACCGAAGGTGAAGACGACTGTATGAAAGTACAAGATGGCAACTACGGCATCTATAAAAGACACTACCCTGTTTACTCTATTCAAAGTTCCGTTGCAACAAAAGACTTAATTGACGTAAGAGAGGAACTCAGGAAGTTTGATGAGATTGTTATCTGGTTTGATAATGACGGACCCGGTCAAAAAGCAACTAAAGAAGCCGCTAAGATACTTGGCTACGACAAGGTTAAAGTTGTTCAGACAGTTGATGGTGTAAAGGATGCTTGCGACTATGCAAAAGAGTATGGCATAGACCACGTAGTTTGGGCTATTGCTGATGCTAGAGAGTATTCTCCTGCTGCTATTCTTAACGGTAAAGACCTCTGGGAAAGGCTAGAGGCATATAACAATAAACAGTCTGTACCTTACCCAGACTATATGGAGGGTCTAAACGAAAAGCTTAGAGGTATACGAACTGGTGAAATCACCCTTTGGACCTCTGGCACAGGCTCTGGGAAGTCTACCCTAATGAGAGAGATCGTTTACCACCTACAGCAGGGTGTCTCAGAGGAGACCGGAGAGGCATGGGTTCACTCCTCTAGTAGGGTAGGTATCATCAGCCTAGAGGAGTCACCAGAGGAGTACACTAAGAAGCTCTCTGGTATGGCTATCAACAAGAACCCCTCTTACGAAGATGTCCCTATGGAAAACCTGAGAGAAGGCTTTGATAAGGTCTTCGCAGATGGAGATATTCTGGTGTTGGACCATCAAGGCTCTATCAGCGACGGGTCTATTATGGACCACCTAGAGTTCATGTGTCTGAAAGGTTGTAAGTATCTTTTTATCGATCACATTACAATTCTTGTTTCTGAAGGTTCAGACGGGCTTACTGGTAATGAAGCCATTGACAAGATTATGAACAGTCTCTTGCATCTAGCTAAGAAGTATGATGTGTGGATTGGTCTAATCTCTCACCTTCGTAAAAGAAACAACGACCAGAAAACTTTTGAACAAGGTCGTATTCCGTCCCTAGACGACATCAAAGGTTGTTTAGCTTATGACACAGAAGTATTAAGCTATAAGGGTAGAAAAGTAAAAGTACAAGACATCAAAGTTGGTGACAAGCTCATGGGTCCAGACTCATTACCAAGAACAGTTATGAGCCTAAAAACCGGTGAACAACGTATGTATAAAGTATCTAACAAAACATCAAAAGATTATTTTATCTGTAATGAGAACCATGTATTGACTCTATCAAGAAATAATAGAATGTTTGATATGAAAGTTAAAGACTTTTTAGATAAAAGTAAAAGCTTTCAGGTTAGGTGTAAACAACACTTCTCGGAAGGGTATGAACTAGATAATAAGGATCTTATTATACCCCCTTACTCTTTAGGGGTTTGGCTTGGAGACGGTTCTAAGTCTGCTTTCAGGATCATGGATGCTTCTGACTTAGGTATTGCAAAAAGGGTAAGTAAAGAATTGAATGCAACTTTGAAGACACCATCTAATAGAAAGAAAGAATATTTCAACTTTGTAACTACTACAAAAGGTGATTTACTCAATAAATTAAGGCATATTGGTGTTCTAAATAACAAACACATTCCTCCTGACTATAAGTTTAACTCTAGGGAAAATAGAATCCAGTTAATTGCCGGGTTAATAGATACAGACGGAACTTACTCAAAGAAAGACAGGTGTTTTTATTTTTACCAGAAAGATAAAACAATGGCGGAAGATGTAAAGGACATTGCAAGGTCTTTAGGTTTTTATAGTACTTGTCGCCCTCAAAAGATAACTTCAACAAGCTATTCTTCATATAACTCTACTATTTACCAAGTAACGATTTCAGGTGCAATAGATAAGATACCTTGTCAAAAGTCATCAAGAGTACCACCTAGTAGGAAACGTAATGACTGTCTAAAAAGAGAAATTATCATTGAGAAACTTAATGAAGATAGATACTATGGCTTTACCTTAGACGGAGACGGTAGGTTCTTATTGGGTAACCATATAATCACCCACAATTCTGGTTCTATCAAACAGATTTCTTTCGACGTCATTGGCTTTGCAAGAAACCAAGAGTCAGACGACGAGAAAGAGCGAAACACTATGATGCTAAGTGTACTCAAGTGTCGCTTCACTGGCCAAACCGGCCCTGCTGGTAAGCTATATTACAATCATAAAACTGGAAGGATGCAGGCTGATACAGACAAGCTCATGAGAGTAGAAGAAATGAAAGAAATCTAAAATTAAAAGGACAATACAAGTAAGTGATAATCTGAGGGCGTTACTTAACTTCTTTGGTGGCAACATTGAAGCTATAAGGAGCTTTGTAAATTGGCACTGGGTCATGGGGACTTACCCGGCAGAAACAGCACGAGAAGTGCTAAAGGAGCTAGATAAGTATGAGCAATCAAAGAAAAATTTAGGTGACGTTAAAGATGAAGAATAACTACGGTGGGGCAGGGTAAGGAACCTGCCTCATTAAATAACAAATTAGTCTAATAACTATATAGGAGATAAGATGTCTGAGAAAAAAACTGTTGAACACAACTACAGGTTCGTAGGGTTCCTGCAACTACTAACCCTGCTGTTTGTGGGTCTTAAACTAGGCCAAGTTGGTGTAGTTGCATCATGGTCTTGGTGGTGGGTACTTTCACCTCTTTTGATCCCGCTTGCTATTATCCTCATCTTCTTTGTGTTGGCTATTATTTGGGTTTTCCTTAAAAAGGGAATGTAACAATAACCCTGATGTAGGAATACAGCATGAAAACCGAAACTATATACCAAGTTGACTATCGAGTTAAGTGTGTCATCGAAAAGATGTCAGGACGCCATTTTTCAGTATGTGAAAAAAACGCAGTATGCAGAAGTTATTGGTTAAGCTATGTTAGGTTGACGAATAAGGTTTCTCCTAAAACACACTTCAACGACAAAGCTCCAGAAAGTCTAATCGCCGTTGCTGATGCATACATTGATCGTGTGGTCAGTCTTAGTAAATCAAATAATCCAAAGGAATACAACGATGGACCTCTTTAACGGCACGACTGACAAGAGTAAAGACTATGTCCCTGATCGATTTGGAAGAGAGATCAGAGTAGGTAACCATGTTATTTATTCTAAAGGTGGAATGGATGGACGAATTTATGTAGGAATTTGTCTCAAAGTTCTACCAGTTACAAAGAAGAGATGTAATGCAAAAGCTGAGTTAGGGCTCTTCTACCTAGGTGACGAGAGAATAGACCAAAAAGTTCTGTTTAAGGTAACCCCTTTTTCTAAACGGACCCTCATCCTAGCTGAGGACTGGCTACCAGCAGAAAAAAGGTACAACGGACCACCTCTAGAAGAGGTGCAACTTGTTGAAAAAGAAGGGAGATACCTCCCAAGAGACCTTTAAATAATAATCACCCCCCGCTTAACGGTGGGGGTGTAATACTAGAAACTACCATAGGAGGACTAATGAATTCATCCGAACTACCTACTTCTTACCAAAAGTTTATTGCCCTTTCTCGTTATGCTCGATGGATTGAGTTCCTCCAAAGGCGAGAAAACTACCATGAAACGGTAGATAGATACATTGATAATGTTGTCACCAGTGTTATGAGGGGTCACATTGGCGAATTAAGCCAAGAGGACCTTGATGTGATCTCAGAACTACGACAAGGTATTTATGATCTTGAAGCCATGCCTTCTATGAGGGCAATGATGACAGCAGGACCTGCTCTAGATCGAGATAACACGGCTGGCTTTAATTGTGCTTTTCTTGTTGTTGACAACATCCATTCCTTTAGAGAAACTATGATTATCTTGTCAAACGGTACAGGTGTTGGTTTCTCTGTAGAAAATAAGTTTGTGTGTGACCTTCCTGAAGTTGCAGAGACTATGACAAAAGTCCCTACACAAATTATTGTAGAAGACTTCAAAGAAAGTTGGGCGGATGCTTTGCATCAGCTTATATCCCTACTCTTTTCTGGCATTGAGCCTAGCTGGGACACAACTCGTGTCCGTAAAGCTGGTACCCCACTAAAAACTTTTGGTGGACGTGCTAGTGGACCTGAACCGCTAGAAGATCTTTTTCATTTTGTTGTTAAAGTGTTTCGTGAGGCGAGAGGTCGCCAACTTAAAACACAAGAGTGTCATGACATAATGTGCAAGATTGCTCAAGTTATTGTTGTTGGTGGAGTCCGTCGATCCGCAATGATCTCGCTTTCCGACCTTGATGACGCTGAGCTTCGCATTGCTAAAGAGGGTGAATGGTATATTGTACATCCTGAACGTGCTCTGAGCAATAACTCAGTTGCATATGACCATAAGCCAAACGAAGCCACTTTCTGGGAAGAATGGCAGGCCTTGATTAAATCTGGTTCTGGTGAGAGGGGTATCTTCAACAGAGAAGCGGCACAAAGGATTATTAAAAAACACGGTCGTCGTATGACCCATGCTACAAGTGCTAATGACCCAAGTCGTTGGGAAAAGATTAACTTTGGCACAAATCCGTGCAGTGAAATAATCCTTCGTCCTTATCAGTTCTGTAACTTAACAGAGGCTGTTATACGGCCCAAAGATACCGTTGAAGATATTAAAGAGAAGATCCGCAAAGCGGTGATTCTTGGTACTATCCAATCTACTCTAACCCATTTCCCTAATCTACGTAGTATCTGGAAAAAGAATACTGAAGAAGAAAGACTCCTAGGCGTGTCTCTTACTGGTATTATGGATAACCCTCTAATGACTCGTAAGAACTCTGGTCTGGAGGCAACCCTTGATTACTTCAGGGAGTATGCTGTAGAGGTAAACCGTATTTGGGCCAATAAGCTAGGCATTAATCAGTCTGTTGCTATTACTTGTGTAAAGCCTAGTGGTACAGTGTCTCAAATGGTAGATAGTGCCTCTGGCATCCATACTCGTTTTGCTCCATACTACCTTCGTACAGTACGAAATGATAACAAAGACCCTGTTACCCTTCTTATGAAGGATCAAGGAGTGTACTGGGAGCCTAATGTTATGGAGTTTTTCAGTAAAGGTGGGCTTGCTATCGTGGAGGACTATGAAAATCTTTCTAAAGACGAAGAAGGGAAAGTCAATAACAACAGCTATGTCTTTGATATTAAGACTAAAACTCTTTTGAAAGAATATCAAGTAGTTGGAGAAGAAGAGTATAGCAGCACTGTATTCTATTTTCCAATGAAAGCGCCAGACAAAGCCGTCTTTAGGCATGATATAAATGCTATCGATCAGCTTAAGACTTGGCTTGTTTACCAAGACCACTGGTGTGAGCACAAACCATCTGTGACAATTTCAGTTGAAGATCACGAATGGGAAGAAGTAGGAAAATTTGTCTATGAGCACTTTGACAAGATGTCTGGTGTTTCTTTCTTGCCTTACGATGGCGGGACTTATCAGCAAGCTCCTTATGCTGAAATCTCTGAAGAAGAATACAGAGAATGGAGCCGTGAACGTAGTGTAGAGGTTGATTGGTCTCTACTTTCATTTTATGAAAGCACCGACATGACAAAAGGTAGTCAAGAGCTAGCTTGCGTCGCTGGAGGTTGCGAAATCTAAAGGAAAATATTAAACATGTATAATGAACATGTCCCCCTTATTGCACAGCAAGCGAAGTCTATTGAAGGCTTCCTTGCTGTGTGTAGGTTTACAATGCATTCAATTCGACGCCCTTTTAACAGAATTGATGTAGATAACAAAATTACCTCAACAACAGAAGAAGGTTGGTCACATCTTGTTGACAACGTTGATAAGTACTTTGAAGCTGCAACAAGCGAAGAGTTTTGTCTCACTGATAGGTTTTACCACTTGCTGGATATAAAGGGTCTGAATCTTACAAAAGTTGGTTTTGTTCTGCAAATGTGTGGGCACCCCATAGGTTGCATTGATACACATCACATACAGGACTTTAACAAAAAGCACAAGTTTGAACTACCTAGTTCCCGTCCCTACAAAAGTATTAGGTGGGAGACAATATCAAAGTTATCAGACAGGGTTTTGAAAGCAAATAAAAAGCCAAATTACGATAATTCCCCCTACCCTAATTACGAATACAACGTTTGGCGTAATCGCGATCTTGTAACTAGATATATCGGTCTATGTTATCACGAGCCAATGAAGAATCCAGAACACATGTGGAACTCTTGGTGTGATAAGATTGCTATTAAATACAATAAAGACTACAAAGATGGATACCAAGTATCCGCACATCATCTCTCTCACATTATAGGATTCCGAAAGGAAATTGAAAATGGAAAGTTTGGAACCTCACTACTCTGGTCAAACAAATCAAATAATCAAGACAAATTCGAAGCTGCGTTGTGTGCTGTCTGAAACTCAATTCTACGAGAAAGGGGCGTTGTATGACGTGTACAACGTAAAGCATGAACACGGTGAGAAAAATGCTCGTAGGTTCGTACAAGGATCTGACGGTATCTACGACGATGTGGCTATGACTGTATCTAAATTCAAAGAGGAAAAGAATGGAAAACGAAACAAAGGGGCCTGCGACAAGTAAAGTCAAGCGTAAACCGGGACGGCCAAAGAAAGGGGATGAAGATCCAAAGATCCCTCAAAGAAAAACAGCAAGGAGAAAAATGGTATTGAAACGAGACAATGAACGAATTGTCCAAGACGTCATCAAAAGTTTGGCCGGGCGTAAAGAGGATCTTACAGTCGAAGTCTATATGTGTGACCCAATCACTCTTCTTCTTCTTCCCAAACTGGTAACTTCTCTCTCTTCTAACTCTCTTATTCTATTTACTGATCCTGATGATAACCAATCAACAGTTATGAATAGGACGATTCACGGTTTGTCTAATACTCTGGATCGTGTAGAGTTCTTACATCCATCACAAATGGGAATTGGATATGGAGAAATCCTAATCTTTGGTGAAACTGATTCAGTTAAGAAATTTCTGAAGATGCGGAAAAATGACTACAACTATGAGGATCACTACAGTGAAATTATTGTGGCAGAGGAATTCTGATGAGTGATAATACAGAGACTCTTCTTGTTGAGAGGGAAGGGAAGTTTATCAAAGCTGAATTCGTTAGGGGAAGTATGAGCGGAAATTTGTCATACTTTTTCTCTGACATTATAACTGTGAAATATAAAGGTCAAGAGTATGATTTGAGATGGAATAAATTTGAATCAGACTATAGGGGGATTGTAGATGGGAGATCTGTTATCTTACTCTAAAGAAGATTTAGTAGTATTCACAAGAAAAGAATATTGCCCACACTGCAATGATGTAAAGAGAATTCTTCGAGAACTCGAATTTGAATTTACTGAAGTTAATGCAACATCTATCCGGCCACTCTTTGTGGCAAAACACAGAACTGTTCCTCAGGTGTATTCTAAAGGGTTGTGTATAGGTGACGCAGACTCTATTTTCCTCATCTACAAGACTTACTCTTTAGAAAATGCTAGACGAATCATAATTGAAGGAATCTATCCAAAATGAAGTTGATGCAAGAAGAACGTGATGTACGTACGAGCGTGTCTCAAGAAGGTCGTTTCAAAATTGCTGAGAATGGAAAGGCCTTTAAGGCTCTTATTGACGGTCTATACTCCCGCAAGGCGGAATCAATTACTAGGGAAATCTGGTCTAACGCTTACGACGCTCATACAGAACGTGGTAACAAGGACCGCCCCTTTTCTGTTACGTTTCCTAGTTTGTTCAACAACGAGTTTAGGGTGCGTGATTATGGCTATGGATTGTCTCATGAAGATGTCATGGGACTGTATACAACTGTGTTCCAATCTACAAAAGAGGATACAAACTCTCAAACGGGCAAGTGGGGTCTTGGTTCTAAATCGCCTTTCTCCTACACTGACACATACGGGGTTACATCTTGGCATGATGGAAAGCGTAGGGTCTATTCAGCAGTAATTGGTCGAGACGGTGTACCAACCATTAACTTGATGCACGAGGAAGACTCTAATGATGAAACTGGTCTAGAGGTAACTTTCCCTGTTGATGCTAGAGACGTTCAGTCTTTCCGGGATGCTGCTGAGTGGGTTTCTCTCGCCTATGACCCTATCCCAGAGGGGTTTGAGCCTAAAAAGCGTATCAAATATGACATTGATAAAAAAGGTCTTTACAAGATAGGCAATTTCTGTGATAAAAACGGAAGCCCCGTAGGGATAGGGTATAACGAAACCATTGTTTTTGCTAAAATGGGTACCGTTCTTTATCCTATCAAGCCTAACGATTATGTTTCTTCTTCCGAAATTATTACTCTAACAAAACTTTGTGGTCGTGATGACATTATTGTCCTACCCTTTGAAATGGGGGAACTTGAGATAACTCTGTCTCGGGAGGAGCTATCTTTCGGTAAAGATGAACCTACTGCTGACTCTATTAAAAAGAGAATTAATGAAGTATCAGATGTAATCTTAGAGGATACTCTTGAAGTAGTAAACAAATTTAAAACGCTTGAAGAAGCTAACAAATACTTTCGGAGTAGAGTTTCACATAACTATTTTAAGCAACAATACTTCACTTCTGCCAGTTCAATAGTAAAATTTAGTACTAACTCAAACCTAGAAAAATATGACCCAAAGAAACCGCAATATGGGAATGCTACTGTTTACAAAGAAGGTAGGTTTACTTCTGTTTGGGGCAAATTACTCAATTCCCATATTCTAACCGAGCTAGACCAATTTTCTTTTGCTTGGATAGATCATAAAGCCACAGCCAACGCAAAAATTACTAAAACAAATCATTTTACTGATTCAATTTACCGGCTTACCACAGATCCAATTCTTATTATATCCGATCAAAGGAAGGGAGCGCCCCAAGCAAAGCATAATGCCAGACGTGTACATAAGTACCTAACGGAAAAAGGTTTTAGTCGAGCTTCCTATGTTGAAATAACGGACGACAACGAGAAAGAAGCTCTGGATCAGATAAAGACCTATAAGTCTAGGCGTGCAAAAGAGAATAGGGGAACTATTTTTACCCACGAAATAGACTACACCCATCCTAAAAAGGGGAGGTCTCGTGTAAAACTCAGGGAACTGAAAGGGAATGGCAGCTTCCGTGGTTACGATACTACACTTGAACCTGAAGAATTTGATGAGGGTGGTTACTATCTTCGCATGTTTAGAAACGATATCCAAGACGGGGCTTTCAAGGAAAATTTTCTTCTCCCTAACTGGAAAAGTATTCTTGGGCTAAGTCCTGATGATAAAGTTGTTATTGTTCCTAAAACTATGTGGAGTCGATTTGATAAAGACCCAGATTGGATTAATCTTGATGTCACTGCTAAAGAGGTAATTAATAGTGGAGAATACAAACGTCTTGTTAATCTGAGGCATTGCATAACTGCAAAAAATCGTATTAGTAATATCATAAATTCCTCTTACAATTCTTACACACTTCCGTTTTGGCCAAGCAGGCATATAAATGCTATAAGGCCAATCTATGAAAAACTTGAGAAAATTACCGCATCTATAACGAGGGATGATCTACACAAAATTAACTCAGTTAGGGCTGATGTTAAAGAGTCAGGACATCTTGTTTCTTACGATCGTATCATTGAGGCAATCTCGAAAGAACGATCTTCCCTGTTTCCACTCCTATCTAAACTGAACGGATGGAATAAAGATACTGTTAAGCAGTATGAAGACCTAGTCATGAACCAAAAAGGAAAGTTTTAATGCAATACCCCTATACCTACACCCCGAAAGCAATCTCTATCTTCTTTAACGGCAAGTCGCATAACATCCCGAGTGACTCAAAGAACTTTGATAAGCTTTGTGAACACCTTCTTTACGAGCCTCATGACCCTGAACTTATCACCAGTCTGATTGACCGTGGTCTTGCAATGTCTAAGTTTGCAGAAGGTTCTGACGTTATTGTCGACCTTGAAGCACAAACTATCACCTACAAGGGTGAAGAGCTTCATGGTGTTCTCGTAGATAAGATGCTTGATCTTGCTGACGAAGACGCTGACATTGAGCCCTTGGCTAACTTCCTTCGCAACATTGACCAGAATCCTAGCTACAACTCTCGTCAGTCTCTGTTTGCATTCCTTGAGCACTGGATGGCTCCTATCACAGAAGATGGGCACTTTGTGGCCTTTAAGAACGTTCGCGAGAACTACCGTGACATCCACTCAAATACATTTGACAATAGTCCGGGTAAGGTGTGCGAAGTTTCTCGACATCAGGTTGATGACAACATCAATAACACCTGCTCGCAGGGTCTCCACGTTGCAGCTACCTCTTACCTGAGTCATTTCTACTCTAACGGTAGTCGTACTGTTGCAGTTAAGGTAAACCCGGCAGACGTGGTTGCTGTGCCGCCGGATTACGACAATGCCAAGATGCGTTGCTGCCGGTACGAGGTTCTTGAAGAAGTTGAGCCTAATAGTCTTGAAGAACGCTCTACAAGGGTCGTTTATGATCGTGATTACGATCAGGCCCCGAGTCATCGGGCGTTCCGAGTCTAATCGTCGGAACTGGTAATAAAACATTGGTCATCCCTCTTTCTGAGGGGTGGCCTACAAAACCAAACCTGTAAACTGAACTCCTATAAAGGACCAGACCAAATGACAAACTTCAAACTTTTTGCTAACACAGTAAACAAGAGCTTCGACAAAATGTCTAAAGGTGAACTATTCGTTGTTGACCTAGAACTTCAGGACTTTGGTGAAAAAGAGGTGTACGCCAAGGACGACTACGGGCGTCCAGCCTATGACCTCGGACCAATCGAAGACAAGTATGAAGAAAAAGATTTCTTTGACTTTTACCTCGACGCGTTTACCGGGAAGGAAAACCCCATCTTCCGTACACGTACGTTCCACGATGGTTCATATGATAAACAATTTATTCGTCGAGTTGGCGGCGTCATATCCATTGATCCGAAGACTTTTGAGAAAACTACTGTATGGGATAACTGTAGTAACCTTCCAGAGCCTTACAACAGAATAGCGAAGGCAATGAGGAGTATTGTAAAGTCCACGCCGATCAAATCTATCTTCCGATCCTCTGAATGGAAGGTGTCGGTGCCCTCTAACAAGAACCTTGATCCGGATGGTAACGTGGAAACCTTCTACCATTTTCACGCTAGCATCGACAAGGCCCATTACCATAAGTCTCCGGGGGATCCACAGGGGAAAGTCAAATCTCTTTATGGGGTTTTTAAACGATCAATGGACGAATTCACCATTGATGCTCTTGAAACAGTAAAGGATTTGATTGACGAAAACAGTCTCTACCGAGGTCAAGAGCATAAGAAAAAAGTTAATGACATGCTCAAGGCAAAAAAAGATTTTAAGAATAAGCTAGTTTCTTCACAAAAGGATAGTTTCCTGTGGCATGTAGCAGCAACAAACCCCGGCCTCGCTTCCTTCCGAAATACCTCAATTGGTACTCTTGTTACAGACTTGTCCAAGGGTAAAGAGGTTGAATCAGCGGTAAAGTCTTTTGAAAGTAAAGTTGCTCCTCAAAACTACAAGCGTCCTAAAGCTTTGATCACCCAACGTATGGTTGATGATGCTGTTAAGACTCTTAAAGAGCTTAACATGGAACACGCTGTTGATCGTAGGCTTGCTCGTGCTTCAGATATGAACGTTAACGACGTTTTGTTTGTTGACCGGGACACTGGTAAACAGATGATCGGTGGTTCTGTGATTAATGATTTGCTTTCTTCTGAAGTTAAAAAGACAGACTTTAGCATCAAGAACGCTAAGCCGATTCCAGCAGAGGACTTCATTGAACATGTTGTTCCTCAGGCCAATAAGATTGAAGCCTTGGTTCGTAACGATCATACGGCTAACTTCATGACAGTTACCGCTCCCAAACACGGTGACTCCGGTGGTCTCTTTAGCTGGAACAATGACTTTGGTTGGGCCTACAACGGTGGTATCACTGATTCTGATCTCCGCCGTGAAGTTGCTGCACGAGGGGGTTCGGTTAATGGTGACTTCCGGTTCTCTCACTCTTGGAACCACGAGGGTCGGCGTAATGCCTCCCTTATGGATCTTCATGTTTTCCACCCCGGAAATAGCAAGAGGGCTTTTGAAGTTGGTGACAAGTATGGTAACAACGAACAGCGAGTAGGCTGGAACAAACGTCAACATTCGCAAACAGGAGGAGTTCAAGACGTAGATTACACTTCAGCTGCGCCAAGTGGCAATGTACCAGTTGAGAACATTACTTACCCGTCTCGTAGTAAAATGTCGGATGGTATATATCGTTGTGCCATTCATAACTGGAAACTTCGTTCTCCTACAGAAGGTGGCTTCAAAGCCGAGATTGAGTTTGATGGTCAGGTCTTTGAATATGACTATCCTAAAAAACTTGGTCACAAAGAATGGGTTCTTGTTGCTGAGGTAACCCTAGAAAATGGTGTGTTCTCTATCGCTCACAAGATCCCTTGCTCTTCCCAGTCTTCTAAAGATATTTGGGGAGTAGATACAAACAACCTAGCAACGGTTCGTACTATCATGAACTCACCTAACTACTGGGGTAATAATAAGGCTGGTAATAAACACACCTTTTTCATCCTCGACGGGTGTGAGATTGATGAGGAACCCCGTGGTATCTTTAATGAGTTTCTAAGTCCAGCGCTTTATAAGCACCGTAAGGTGTTTGAAGTACTTGGAAACAAGACTAAGTGCGAGCTTGATCCCGACCAGCTTTCTGGTGTTGGATTTTCTCATACCAAAAAAGCCGAAATCGAACTTTTGGTAACAGACAACAAAGGTAAGAAAACCGCTTACAACGTAAACTTTGGATAAAGGAATCAAAACCATGACTAATCTCTACAAACGTGCTGCAAAAGAAAACTGGCGCTTCAACTCCACTAAGGGTCAGATGACCGTTGAGGATCTGTTCAAGTTGGCTCTGACTTCTCAAACAGGTGCTGCTTGCCTTAATAAGGTGGCAATTGATCTTTCTCGTCAGATTCGTGAAACGGGAGAAGAGACCTTCGTTGATACTGGGTCTAACCCCCAGTTGACTCGTTGGAAAGATCAGCTTGAGCTTGTTAAAGACGTAATTGCTGATAAGCAAGACGAAAACGCTGCTCGTCAAGATGCCCGCGCTAAAGCTGAAAAGCGTCAGAAGCTTCTTGAGATCCTTGATAAGAAACAAGAAAACAAACTGGAAGGTCTTTCCGAAGATGAAATCCGAAAGCAACTTGCCGAACTTTGATCTTCTTAGTCTGATGAATAGGAGCGCTAGAAACTCTGATGCGTATCTTAGTTTACATGCGCTTGGCGCTGCTAGACATTACAACACTATGTTTAACTCCTACAAACAGGAACTGATTTCACGCGGGGTAAAACTCGCGTGGGATCAAAAAGGTTTTGCAACTATAGTAAGCAAGGAAAAAAAACAATGCACTGGTGTGATAAAGCCGAACTAGAACTTGAACAAGAGCTTGAGGATGGCCTTATAACTCAGGAAGAGTTTAATGAGTATATAAGAGACCTCAAGCAAGAACTCAGAGAAGCAAGAGAAGAGGCTGCAGAAGCTGCATTTGACAACTACTACTGACTATACTGTATACTAAATCAACAGAAGGAAGCCATAACAATGGTGAAAAAGACAGAAGAGTATTACATTTGTGATAGGTGTAATATTAAAATGGAGAGACCTATGGTAGGGTGCGATCTGGCAGGTTGGGTGGCTTTAAATTGGACAGATCTTTGTTGTTCCTGTAACTTTCACCTTGAAAACCTAGTCAAGGACGAGCAGAAAAAACAACGAAAAACAAGGGCAAAACTATGAAGATTGATCTAGATAGGATTAAGCCGGTGGGTGGTAGCCGACTCACCAAAGAAGAATGTCTTAGGCGCATCAAAGAATGCCAAGAGGCTAACATGATCCATGCTGTCGAAGCGTTAAAAGAAGAAATGAAGGGTTACTAACTTATGGCTTATAACTGGGATCTTGTGAGCAACCTATGCTTTGTTTTTGGTTCTAACCTCGCTGGTTATCACGGTGCAGGGGCGGCTTCCTACGCACATCAAAGCCTTGGAGCAGCTTGGGGTGTAGGGATTGGCCGTACTGGCCGGTGCTATGCTATCCCTACTAAAGACGGGAGTATGCAGACTTTGTCTCTCGATAAAATTGAGAACTTTGTCTATAGGTTTATCAAGTATGCTGAGGCTCGCCCCGGTCTCTTGTTTGTTATCACACCAATTGGTTGTGGTCTGGCTGGCCATAATCGAGAGGACATCATGCAGCTTATCATAGATCAAGGAGGTCCTCTCCCTAACATGGTCTTCACAGCAAGCTGGGTGGATCTGGACGTAATCTAAACACATAGGATAAGGAGAAAATCAATGGCTGGTGGAAAATCTGGAATTGGTAAAGCAAAGGCACGTCAGAGCAGCCACAAGAGTGCTCTTGGAATTAACGCTAGGCAGAAAGCCGGGCTTCCGGCTAAGTCTGGTCGTCGTCGATCGCCTAACATTCGTTCTGAAGTTGATCGGCATGGTAAGCGGAATTGGGTTACTGCAACCCCCAATGAAGTCCATGCTAACAACAAGAAGAATCACCAGAAGTCCCAAAGCGTGGCTGTGTAATGGTGTATGAGGATCTTGGTCCATTTAAGACAAAGGAGGACGCCCTTGTGGCGTCTTCTAACTACCTGAGAAAGTATCCTGCGCAAGGCTACGATACTATAACCCGCAAACCATATATGTCTCCGAGAGATAACAAGTGGTATGCGATAGTTTCGAGAGGAAACAACTGTGATTGAATCTTACAAACCTAACAAAAAATCTTGGCTATTTGTTAAAGGCTATGAAGAAATTTTTGAGAAAAGGAGACAAAACTACGTGGCCAAACCGCCCGGCCTTATCAATACAAAGTACCGGTCTATCAAATACAATTTCTGCCCTAGGGTGGATTACAGTAAGGTGAAAAACTATGACAATTGCTAAAATAACTGATAAGGAATTTAATCAATGGATGGCCGCACTCCGCAGTGGTAAGTACCAGCAAATACAAGGGACACTTATGGGTGTTTCAGAGTTTGGTAAGACAGGTTATTGCTGCCTTGGTGTACTTAATGATTTGTTTCATCTCGGCCCTATGGAAGTTGAGAGTCTTAATAAAAGTGGTTTTACTTTTGAAGGACACGAGATAACCTATGACCACATAATGAAATTCACCCAAGACTCAAAAATATCAAGAATTGCTACAGAAATGAATGACAAAGGTAAATCCTTTAGTGAGATTGCAAATGCTCTAGAAGAATACTATTATAGCAAAGGAAAACCTAAATGAAAAACCTAACACAAGCAGATGTCGCCCGCCTTGAATGCGCGCTGGAAGTCGTCCGATCTGATCGGGCTGTTGCCCGTGTTGGTGCAGCCGTCACACGTTGGCAAAACGCTTGGCGTGTTCCCGGCGGTCGAAACCAAAAAGCCCGGCTGGCGTCTGACGCCCGGCGACAAACGCGGCCTGCGCCTGGCCGCTTTCCTGCAATCCGTTCGGGGCTTCGGCGGTGTCGGTGGGTTTTGTTGCACAGCCGACGATTTTGCAAAATTACTGCTTGACTCGTGCGGTATTAACGGGTAATAGTGGTGCAAGGAAACGGGCAGACGCCCACAACTGGAGAGACCAAGATGAGCATGCAGATTTTGAAATACAGCGTTTACGCAAACGGCATCTTCTGGGGTGAGTTTGAAGGCACGAGCGAGCAAGATGCAATGGAAGTTGCAGCCACACTTCACGGCACGCCATACATTGACGATGACGGCGACGAGTGCCCCGACACCACCGGCATGACCGCCGTTGAAATTGACGCATGACCCCCACCCCCGGCCACGCGCCGGGGACCACACATCAACCAAAGGAACCAACCAAATGAAAAACCTAACACAAGCAGATGTCGTCCGCCTTTTTGAGGATGCAGGTCTGACGATAGACATTCGCGGATCGCTCCGAGTTACCCACAAAACAGGCACATTCCTTTACGATACTGAGGACGAGGACGACCGCGGCGTTTATATCGCAATGCACCAAGACACCATTGACGCCGATGAAAAATACCGTGCAGAAGAAGAGAAGCGCGCAGCGGAGGAAGCCAAACTGAAGGCCGCGTTCTTGGAAACGGATGAAGGAAAGGAGTGGGCGGAGAAAAACGCATTCCCTACCATTGACGTTTCTAGCGGGTCTGAGACGTATTTTACGGGCATATTTGTTAACTGTGCCGACCTTAGCGGCGGCAAGCCTTGGCTGAAATAACTAAGTCCATTTAAATAACAACGGAGAGAGACCATGTCCGACTTCGCCACGCGCCTGTTCCTGATTATGGACCGCCAGCGCGACGATCAACACAAGGAGACAGACAGATGAAAGAGCAAACTCACAATTTCGGAGACGGCAACGGCCCCGTTCCTGCGCACAGGCATATTAAAGGCAACGGGTGGGTGGCTGATACGGCTAACGTACATAATAGCGCGTACATTGGAGAAGATGCGCTGGTCTACGGCAATGCGCTGGTCTACGGCAATGCGCTGGTCTCCGGCGATGCGCTGGTACACGACAATGCGCTGGTCTACGGCAATGCGCGGGTCTACGGCGATGCGTGGGTCTCCGGCAGTGCGCGGGTCTACGGCAATGTGCTTGTCTACGGCGATGCGCGGGTCTCCGGCAATGCGCGGGTCCGCGGCGATGCGCTGGTCTACGGCAATGCGCTGGTCTCCGGCGATGCGCGGGTCCGCGGCGATGCGTGGGTCTCCGGCAGTGCGCGGGTCTACGGCAATGCGCTTGTCTACGGCGATGCGCGGGTCTCCGGCAATGCGCTGGTCAAGCGCGGGGTGTACACGTCTACGCCTACAAGCATAACCCGATCAGATGGGTACATGTTCACCTTGCAATCGGACGGATCGATTGTCGCTGGGTGCCGCGACTTTACGCCTGACGAGGCGAAAGCCCATTGGGGCCACCCTAAGCACCACAAACATCGTGAAAGCATGGCAATTGTCACCGCTCTGAATGCAATCGCTGCCGAGCGACAGTAAACTCAACGGGGCCAAGCGCCCCCATTACCACAGGAAGAAAGAGAAATGAACATCACCGAGACGGCCAAGCTGTACGCCGCCCAAATAAGCCCTGAGATTGACGCGCATGCTGCCCGCGCCTGTTCCTCTTCCCGCAGCGGGTTGGCTGATGCTGGTGGGGCTAGGCGCGCTTTTGATAAAAGGAAAATCCTATACAACATGAAAGCGTCTGAGATCAGACTTATAGACAAACTAGAAGAAGGACTACACAATGGAAACAGTACCAGTTATGAACAAAACCGGTGTACGTACGCTCAAGACAGCGGCTTCAGGCGGCAATAACACCCTTCCCTATCAGAAGCTTAAAGGGCCGGTGTCTAAAGGAAAATCTTGGGGTCGATGCACTACAGCAGACGGCTCTAAAGCAACCAAACGAAAACTCGGAAAAAGGTTCACCTAACAATCGAAAGGAAAAAAAAAAAAAGGGGATGTTAGAGACCGCGCTATTCCTCTTTGGGGGGATCTTTCTGTTCAACGTAGCAGTAAGATTTGTTCGAGAATCTCAAAGAATAAAGGAGAGACAGGAAGAAACAACAGAAAAGGCTGATGCTCTCAAAGATTCTTGCTCTGATAGCGTAACGAAAGAACTTAAAGGAGACAAATAATGGACTTTTTTGTCACGATAATAGCTATTATCGTCATCATCGCTTTTTTTAAAGGGGGCGGCGGTGGACCCTCTGGACCCGGAGGAGGTGCTAGTCGTGTTACCCCAAATAAACCAGCTCTTTGAAGAATGGTACTGGGATGAGTTCCACGGATCTCATTTCAGGCCAGATGACTCAGTAAGAGAGACTATAGAGTCCTCACCGACCTATAGTATCATAAGAAGAGCCTTCTTTGCAGGCTATGAAAAAGCTCAACACCAAACCAGTAAGGACGCTAAAAATGGAAAATAACCAGCGCACTCATACCAATCCAGATGATGATCTCTACTTTGCGGAAAAGATCTACTGGGATGAAGAAGACGAACTTGAAGCTGAAACTAAGGATAAGAAGAATTCTAAAATGAACAAACCGCAAAATGCCACCCCCTACCAATACCGATACCAATACAAATGCACTTGTAAGCCTGATAGTATTGTTCTCGGTGAAGATATGATTGTTGATGTACCTGAGGAGGAATATCAAGACTTTTTCGTCATTGATGGCAACAGCCCAATCTTCATGAGCATGAACCCTGAAGAAGCTGAACTTGAAGCAGACGAATATGGGGCAGAAGAAGCTGAACTTGAAGAGGAGAAAAAACTTAGGACTATCCTTGACAGGGAGCGTAATGCTGCACTTGAAGAAGCTGCTCTGTCTGTAGATCGTCATGTTGAGTTCGCTTTCCATAACATTCTGAATGCCCCTACTACAGAAATTCGGATACAATGGTCTGTCATTATGACTTATATGGCGAGGGAGGCAGAAGTCATCCGCAACATGAAAACCGGTCTCTCCTACTAAGAAAAGGAAAATAAGCTATGCTTACTGCTATCTTCTATCTGGCAATTGTCTTAGCAGGTACCTATTTGGTTTTAACGGGGAACAAGCTCTTCGAAGGATACGAGAAGGATAGTAAAAGAGTCATCTATTTTGTCCTAACTGTTGTGTTTATCGTTCTATCTGTCTCTATTGTCTTAGATACCGTCAGATCCTTGTACGATCCTACGAGCATTTTTTTGAGGAGCAGATAAGGCTCTTCAATGAGGAACAAGAGGCTAGCATTAGTATGTGGCCCTCTTACTGAAGTTACCGATCAACTATGGTAAAGTGCCTCAAAGGAGACCGTAGAGACATGGGTTCACTCTTCTAGTAGGGTGGGTATCCAGAGCTTAGAGGAGTCACCAGAGGGGTACACTCTGGAGCTCTCTGGTATGAAGAGACCTTACTCATGAACCCCCATCCTGTCCCTTAATTGGGATGGGGTGGGGGTCATACCCCCTTTTTTTTTTTTTTCTTATCTTTTTTGACAAAAGTCATAGTTTAAGGTAGATAAACAATTGAAAGTAAAGAGAAAAAATAGGTGACGTTAAAGAAGAGGGTAAAAAGAAACCCTAAAGGATCTTATCTTTTTTGACAAAAGTCATAGTTTAAGGTAGATAAACAATTGAAAGTAAAGAGAAAAAATAGGTGACGTTAAAGAAGGGGGAAAACCCCTAAATAGGGGTCCTAACTAGGGGCCTTACTGACGAGATCGGAGTCAGTGGAGGCTAAGAAGAGACCCTAAAGGGTCTTCCCTTGAATCGAAAGCATTGTTGTTTGTTGATTATTTGTTAATAAATACTTTAACAGAGACTTAAGGTAGGATCCTAACTAGGGATCCTAAGAGGATCTTACCTTTTTTAACAAAACTTACAGTTTTATAGTAGATAAACAATTGAAAGTAAAGAAATAAAATAGGTGACGTTAAAGAAGAGGGTAAAAAGAAACCCTAAAGGATTCTAACTAGGAACCTTACTGACGAGATCGGAGTCAGTAGATGCTAAGAAGAGACCCTAAAGGGTCTTCCCTTGAATCGAAAGGACTGTTGTTTGTTGATTATTTGTTAATAAATAATTTAACAGAGCCTTAGACCTCAGATCTAAAGAGAGGATCCTAGGATGAGTGAAGAAAAGCAAAGCTATGAAATAAGAGCTTTATGTAAAGCAGTAGAGGAACAAAAAAGAAAAATAGAACTAACTGAACTAAAAGTTAGAGAAATGGAAATAACTGAAACAACTATGAAATCCCAGATCAAAACTCTTACAGAACTCTTAGCACAGACTAATCATGCTATTAAAGAGAATGATGATAGGATGAGAACAGGTTGGAACAGATTTTTCTGGATCCTTGGCGGGGCATTTATAGCTTCTGTCTGGACTTGGGTCTCCAGAGGAGGACTTATAGGACAATGACCAAATATGAATATAAATATAAATATAATGCTACATTGAAAACTTGGTTTATAAGACTGGTATTTTTGATTTTTGGTGTTGCTGCAACTAGTGCTTTCTACAGCTCTTATAACTACTACAACTTTCCCTACAGGATAAGTGAGCCTTATTCGAAGGTAAGGCTAGATAACCCTCATGTGGAAGAAAAGAGTTTCATTGTTGATGTGTCTTTTATCAAGAGGGCTTGTTCTTTTCTTTCTCTAGAGATCTATCACTCGGTTAGAGGAGAGACTAGTGAGTTAGATTGGCAAGCCAATGAAAACGAGGGTAATAGACCACCCGGACCACAGGAGTTTAGGCTATATGTCATCAGTGGTGGAGAGGATACCTTTTCATTAAAGAAAGGCACTCTAACTGCTGTAACAGACCATCTTTGCTATGATGAACGCATTAGAAACTTTGTTGTGAAGTCTACAACCTTCTTTAGCATATCTCTCGATGATTACTCTAAAGAGGTCGGTCCTTTTTATTTACCTGAATAAAGGGTCTTTTAGTAATCTCCCGATGAAGGTATTGATAATTTTATCTGGTCTTTATTTTAATAGAATCTTTAAAAAAGATCTAATGAAATCATGTAGTTAAGGGAACTTAAGATGGGTTTTTTATTGTTTAATAAACTTAATAGCTATTTAGTACCCTGTCTTCATTCCCTATTTTCCTATAGTAAACATACAGATAAATGATAAGGAGAGACCATGTCTGATAATAAAGATGACAAACCTAAGCGTCCTCGTGGTCGACCTCGCAAAGATGGTCTTCCGCCGGGGAGTCCTAAGCCAAAAAAGAACCATGTTTCAGAAAAAGACAAGATGAACCACGTAGGGTGTGAAGGGAGGGAGAGCCCTCCTTTATTCAGTGGGGAAGAAGGTACTGAAAACAAAACTAGATGGAATACAGAGCAGGCTGCTCGTGCAGCTATGGAAGATAAGATCAATGCCGTAGATAACGGTGATTGGGACTTTGAAAACAATCGTAGATTCAATAAAGGCGGTAGACCTAAAGGCTCTAAGAATGTGAAGATCGATCCCTCTAATGCTGCTGGTAAGCTAGAAGAGCTTAACTTCGATCCTATGGTTGAGATGATCAAACTCTATAAGCAGATTAACAGAGATCTTTCTGCTGTGAGAGTTAAGAAGACTGATAAAGCTCGTAACGCTCCTACAGATGACCCTGATAGGTATGAGTATACAGTTCCTCGTGGATCACACCAGTATAACGGTATGCTACAGATCAAACAGACCATCATTAAGGATCTCCAGCGGTATGGTTATCGTATGGTACCTGATAAGCAAGAGTTGGACATCAATGAAAAGGCTCCAACTATTATTAAACTTGATCTCGGTGAAAAAGACAACAATGACTCGGATTCAGATTCAGATTCAGATTCAGATGGAAGATTCTCTGAGGATGAGACCTCTAAGAAAGAAACGACTATTAACGCTAGCTACGAGTTCTGATTCTGAACCTAAGGTCCATAAGAGGTTCTATAGTTCATGGGAGTTCTGTCAGCTTATGCGAGAAGACCTAGTTAGATGGCACCTTCATGTAGGTTTTGCTTCTCTAACAGATACAGGAAGGAAAGTATTAGATGAGTTTTGAAACTATATACAGAGTGTTCTATCGATCACCCGCTGATGACTATAATACAGTTAAACAACTCGGTATCTATGAGAGTCAAGCAGCAGCTAAAAAAGCTATTTCCATGACCCGTAAAAGTAGAAAAGCACATGGTCGTAGTTGGGAAGTTAGGGCGTATGGAATAAACCTTGAGTACGATGTAGTGTATGAAAACAACGAAAGGGACTATTATGGAGCTTAAAAGTGTGAAAACCATCGATCTTATAGCCGAATTGATTATGCGTAGGGACCCAACAGGCTCTATTGGTGGGTCTGTGTTCTTTGAGTTCTTCCCTTGGAAAGAGGCATTAGAGAGTCCTGTTGTTATTACTGTAGAAAAGAACCATCATAATAAGCTCTTATCTCATTACAGCGCTATGGCTACTTCTGATTCTGAAACCTCTGTTCATGAATACGAGTATAGGAGACCTAAAGTGTATAGTGAGTTTAAAAAAGTAGGGAAACAAAGAGTACACAAAAACGAGTTCGTAGAGACAGACAATAGACAAGACAGTCTTTGGGACTACTGGTCTTCAGAACCGGTTGTAGGATAATAGAGCATGCCAAGTATTAAACTACACCCCGGTCAAAGTAGAGTGTTTAAAGATGTTATGGTTGATGGAAAATACCGTTATGGTGTGGTTTGCGCTGCCCGAGGTTGGGGTAAGTCTTATTTCGCTGGCACTACGGCGCTACAGGCAGTTCAAGAACTAGTTAACATGCCAGCCGATGTTCCTAACAAGAACGTTGCTATTATTGCTCCTACCTATCAGCAGGTGGTGGATATTTACTATCCGCTGCTTGCTTGGCAGCTCGGTCTAGAGGACTTTGCTGTTAAACATAGTAGATCTGCTGGTCAGTTTTGGCTCCCTAACAACGTTATGCTTAAGCTCTGGTCTTACGAGGCTTCAGAGCGTATGCGTGGTACAGGACAATACCTTGTTATTCTTGATGAGGTCTGTTCTTGGAAGGGTGCAGGTACTAACCTAAAGGAAAGCTGGGAGTCGGTAATCGAGCCTTGTGTTACTACTCGTTGGTCCCCTATGATGCAAAAGAAGTGGAATAGTCCTTTTCCCGGTCGTGCTATTGTCATTAGTACACCAAGGGGTCATGACTATTTCTATGAGATGTTCAATAGGAAAGAGAATGACAACGCTTGGGGTTCTTACCACTTTAACTATAGACAATCACCCTACCTAGATCCTGATGAGATTCAACGAGCTAAGATGACTCTAGACCCTCTTAAGTTTGCAAGAGAGTATGAAGCATCATTTAAAGACTCTGGTAACAATCTGTTTTATATGTTTAATCGTAATGATCACGTAGACTCTGCTCTACCTGACATCCAGAAAGGAGAAGATGTTCATGTTGCAATGGACTTCAACATCGGTATTATGGCTTCAGCTATCGGCGCTCGCCGTGGTAATCAGACGCATTGGCTGCACGAACTTAGTGGCCATCCTGATACTGATTCGGTCGCTAAGTCCCTCGTAAGTAAATACGTAAAGAATGGGCATAAGGTAATCGTCTACCCGGACCCTACAGGTAAGAGTCGTAAGACCTCTGCCTCTGGGGAGACCGACTTCAGTATTCTTCGTAAGGCTGGTCTAACCGTAAGGGTTAGAGAGGCATCTCCAGCTATCATAGATAGTACTAACGCAGTTAACGCTCAGCTTAAGAACGCTAACGGGAATGTTAATATGTACTTTCACCCTCGTATGCTTAACACTGTTCGTTCTATGGAGCGCACGTCTTGGCTAGAGAATAACCCAGATACAGCACAAATCAATAAGACCGAGGGGGTCGAACACTGGTCTGATGCTATTAGGTACTATACAGAGTATAACTACCCTATTCGTAGCGGTAGTGTAGGCGTTGTTAAGACTTCTACTTTCTAGGTTCTGATACTGTTTAGTGCCACCAAACAAAAAGAAAAGGAATTAATAAAAATGCAAGCAACAAAAGTATCAGGCTTAGCCCCCAAGTGGAGAGCTACAGGTGATGGTGATTACGTTCCAGAGGATGTCTGTGTAGGCTTCTTTGTAAATGTAGGTGGAGTAGTTTCTTTCGACAGTGCCGGAGAGACCATTGAAGCAGAAGTAGGTAGCGGTACTCTTATTACAGCAAATGTCTCAAGGTTTAATGCGGCAAATACATCAGCTGTTGGTATCTTCGCTCTATTAACTTAATATTAATAGAAAGGTCGAGAAATGAGACTAACGACAGCACTTAACATGACTTCTACTCCCGTTTTCTATAGCCGAAGTGGTCGATCCGGCGTGCTTGTGTTCCCGCAGACCCTCTATACATCAAACGATCAGGGCTTTGTCGTGGATGCCTACGCTACGTCGAGTCTTTGGCAAGATGATGCCGGGACAATTCCGGCGACGGCCCATGACGATCCCGTGGCTCTTTGGAAAGATAACAGCGGAAGCACGAACGGGGTGGATCACAGCACGGAGGTACTCGCCGACCGTCCGAGGCTGCAGATTGTGGGTAACCGTCGAACGATACTTTCGGACGGTATCAGTGATAAACTGACGAGCGTGACCCGAGACTTCACAGGCAAGGATGTTTTCACCGCATGTTTTGCAATCAGGTCGCTGGACACAAACGGAAACTCCAACCCTGTCTGGGCTGCCCATGATATTAATGACGGACTAAGGATTATCTATGCGCCGCGCAATTCGAGTCTCCCTGTCCGGTTCCAGATTGACAACAACGGGACAGATGTTCTCGATGCACCCAGTCCGACATATGATCCGCCGCTTGACATGGTGATCATCGTAGAGGGCGACATACCGAGCGGCACTCTTAAACTCTGGATCGACGGAACTCTGGTTGCCTCGGAAACAGGTGTCAGTTTCTATCCGGACTGGCAAACAGGAGTTAGCCAATTGTTTGGCAACAAAGGTGTGTTTAGCGAAGATACTTTTGCCAAGGTAGAAATAGCGCGAGGAATGGAGATCAGTCGCGGTCTGACAGCGTCTGAATTTACAGACCTCTTAAACTGGGGACAGGCAGGTCTCAAGGCATTCGCGCCGACGATCACCTCCGCCCCGCAGATCACCGGCGATCCGGCACAGGGTAGCACAGTGACAATCGTTGAAGGCATCTACTCCGGGTCGCCTGCACCTACTTTGACACCTACGCTTACGCTTGATGGCGTTGACGTTACGGCGAACCTTTCTGGTCTCGACTATACTATACCGGAGGAAGCGTCTGTCGGTGAAGTTCTGGAGTACTCGGAGACAGCAAGCAACGGCGTGTCACCCGACGCGCAGGACAGCGTGAGCGTGACGGTGCAGGACGGCGTGTTCACCCCTGCTGACGTGTTCACGGGAAGCGAGGCAGGTGCATGGTACGGTCCATCCGACCTGTCCACGCTGTTCCAAGATAGCGCAGGCACCACGCCCGTCACAACGGCGGGACAACCTGTTGGGCTGATGCTGGACAAATCAGGCAACGGCAACCACGCCACGCAGGCCACGGCTGCGGCGCGTCCGACATACCAGACTGGTCCCGCCCGCGCCACGCTGGACAAGGTGGATGACCGCCTGTCCGTGACAGTACCAACGGGCGGGTTTACTGGCACAATGGTTCTCGGCACGGACCAAGGCACAGCAAGCTACGGCGTGAACATTCCTGCTGGTCCGTATGAGATTGGCGGCAGGGACGGGCAGTATTTCCCCGGCACCGCACTCGTGGGGCAGTTAATCCGCAACGGGGCTTTGAGTGCGGGGGATGCTGCTGCGACGGAGGCTTACTTTGTAGGGGAAGGTGCAACGGCCAGCTATGGGGCTGTGACCGACTTTGAGTCTTACTGGAGAGATTGGTCGGAAATCACCAGCTTCCCTCTGATCGACACGTCAGCAGGGACTAATTTCTCTTTTGCTTGGCAGGACTGCACCAGCCTCACCAGTTTCCCGCTCATCGACACATCTTCGGGGACTAACTTTCGGGGAGCGTGGCGCGACTGCTCCAGCCTAACGAGTTTCCCGCTCATCGACACATCTTCTGGGACTGGCTTTGGGCGAGCGTGGCAGGACTGCACCAGCCTCACCAGTTTCCCTCTTATTGACACGTCTTCGGGGAATATCTTTGCGATAGCGTGGTTGCGTTGCTCAAGCCTCACCAGTTTCCCCCTAATCGACACGTCTTCGGGGACTAGCTTTGCGTTAGCGTGGCGCGACTGCACCAGCCTGACCAGCTTCCCAGCTAATGCCTTCGACAATATAAAAGGCGGGGACTTTTCCAGCGCATTTAACAACACCGCACTGACGCAAACCAGCATCGACAACATCCTAGTGTCGCTTGTTGCATCCGGTATTGCGGCAGGAACACGTGTGTTCGATCAGTCGGGCGGATCGGCACCGTCCGCTGCTGGTGAGGCAGCAATCGACACGCTACGGTCACGCGGATGGACCGTAGCAGTAACAGGAGGCTACTGATGAGACTAACAATCGCTTGCCCCGAGGCGCTGCGGGATGATGCAAACCAACTAGCCATGGTGCTGGGCTACGGTCCGTCTGATGCAGAAACCTACGTGGCGCTGAACTGGCAGGACGCGGGGGGCAACCTTTACGCCTGCGCAAGCTTGATCGTGTCTGACGCATTCACCACAACAGCACAGAGCGGCCTACAGCGCCCCTCATGGGACACTGACAACATTATAGACATGGATGCGGCACGGCTCGCACAAGCGGCGCTGGTGTTCTCGCTAGAGGCTGTTGAGGTAGCGCCTGACAAACTGACCGCCTGTGCCGGAGACGATGCGTTGGCAACGTTGGCCGCAATGGGGCTGACGCAGGTTGAGGTTGAGGTTGAGGTTGAGGTGGATGTGGGGGCGTATGTATGACTAACAATCCCTTGCCCAGACGCCCTGCGCGCCGACGGCAACCACTTTGCAATGGCCCTTGGGTCTGGTCCTGCCGAGGCCCTAACCTACGGCAGTTTGAACTGGCTGAACGCCTGCGGCGGTGCTGGCACTTTAGTTGCCTATCTAATGGTTATTAACTAAAGACTAACCCACCTAGAAAATTTGAGGAATATAAATGGCTAACCCTTATGATAACCAAGAAAAGGATCTGAACTGCTGGTCTGGAGGCCTGCACTTCTGCCGTGGAGGCCTGTATGAAAGGAGTAAAATAATGGCTAATACGGACGACAGAATGAAGGGGGATTGCCGATGACTACGCTTATACACAACGCTGGCGGTGACGTGGCCGTCGACCTTAATTTCTTTGGACCACCGGAGACCGTAGATGCTTTAGGGGCTCCTTTCGATCTCACAGAATGGGAGGTCAGGATCTATGACCCAAGTGCGCAGATTCTCGGCAAAGAGATCATTTCATATACAGATCGAGTCGCCGGTAAGGTGCGGGTGATCTTTGAAGGCACGAGCGATCTCGGGCCGAGCACAGCGACATTTCGAGTGCAAATCGTTCGGACCTCCGGACCGACCCCTAACGGCTTCAGCGTGGGCTTTCCGGTCACTCACATTCGTGTCGGGGATTTCAACACCGGAGACTTTGACGCTGAACCTCCCGTTCAACAGCTCAGCGGCAAGAGTGGGGTTCAGATGACTGTCGCGCGGGCAGAGCCGGAAATTATTTACGGGTACATACCCTCTCCGCCAACGTATGAGGATCAACTGATCACATCAGGCGGAGAAGAATTTATTACCGCTGCAGAGTAGGAGCCACAACAATGCCATATAACAGTATCCATACCGGTGAAGATATCGACGCCGGGATCAGCAAGACTCAAGGCGTTGCTTCCAACGCAACCGCCAACGCAACAGACGCTCAACTAAGAGATAGGGGAACACATACAGGTACACAGCCCCTTTCTAGTATTTCAGACGCGGGTTCTGCAGCAACGGCTAGCACAGAAGACTTCGCCACTGCAGCGCAAGGAAGTCTTGCAGATACAGCGCAACAGCCACCTACTGAGGGTGCTTTTGTAGATGGTGACAAGACTAAGTTGGACAACATCGAGGCTTCCGCAGACGTTACAGACACAGCTAATGTGACATCCGCTGGTGCTCTTATGGACAGTGAGGTAACTAACTTAGCTCAGGTTAAGTCTTTTGACAGCAGCGACTATGCCCCAGCAGCACACACGCAGGCCATCTCGACCGTCACGGGGCTGCAGGGTGCGCTCGACGGCAAGCTAGTGTCTGGATCGAACATCTCGCTTCTGACCAACGACTCCGGCTTCACAACAAACACCGCTCTGAGCGCGATTGCGACGAACAATGCCGGATCATCAGAGCCGAACCCGACATTTGCGCACATGCTCTGGTTCGATACGAATAACGACCTCATGAAAGTGCGCAATGAGGCAAATAGCGCATGGGTTATCGTCGCCAAAAAGGATGGAAGCGGCTGGACACCTTACCGGCAGGGAACGGCGCTTGGGACGGCATCTGTTCAGCCAGACAACCGCTACGCCCACCGATCCAACAATTTAAGCGATCTGGGAAGCGCGACGACAGCGCGCGCTAACTTAGGGCTGGCTTCTGCAAATAGTCCTGAAAAACTTCGTGTTGTGGAAGAAGTAAACAATTCAATGGTTGCTCAGTTTATCAACAGTGCTGGTAGCAGTGGTGACACTCTTGGCAAAGGATATATTGGTTTCGGAATTTCTAATTCATTTGAAGAAACGGGATGCTACATAGGCTGGGACCAAGAATCCGTATCGGGTTATCAACAGGCTTTAACATTTGGAACAAGACCAGATATCGAAGAATTCCCGACGGAACGTATGAGAATAACGTCAGGCGGTGATGTCCAAATTACCAAAAGTTTAAGCGTAAAAGGCGCAACGCTTGATCCTGGCGGCACAGCCCCGATGCATGCCTGCCGCGCGTGGGTAAATTTCAACGGCACCGGAACAGTGGCAATCCGCGGCGGCGGGAATGTATCGAGCGTTACTGATAATGGCGTGGGTGATTACACTGTAAACTTTACGACAGCAATGCAGGATGCGAATTACGCTATGTCCGGTTCTGGCGAGGATACGGGTGGAGTTAAAGACGTGTTAATTGGTCGGACGAACGGTGGAACAAAAACAACTACTGCTTGTCGCATTAAGACAGTCAATGCAGGTGCTAACGTAGAAGACTTCCCGTCAGTAGAAGTTATGTTTTTCAGGTAAGGAGCGACCCAATGCAAAACAAACGCATTATCTACCAAAACGACGAAGGCAACGTGGCGGTTATCATCCCTGCCGATTGCGGGCTGACAATTGAGGAAATCGCCGCAAAAGACGTGCCGACTGGAAAGGCGTACAAGATTGTAGACGTGGCTGACATTCCAACAGACCGCCAATGGCGTAACGAATGGACTGTTGATGAAGCCGATTTGACTGATGGAGTGGGCGCATGATTATCAAGATTGGCAGACCAGACCCAGCCACCCTGCTTGCCGAAGCCCGCGCCGCAGTAAACGCAGAACGCGACCGCCGTATGACCGCAACTTTTGCCTTTGCTGGCAAACGGTATGACTGCGACACTGCAAGCCTCGCGCGGATCACGGGCGCGGCAACCCTTGCCGGATTTGCCATAGGTGGTGGAGCAGAGGTCGGCGACCTGCGGTGGCATAGAGGCAATGCAGACTTCACGTGGATTGCCGCCGACAACAGCTTGACCACGATGGACGCTCAGACGTGCTTTGCCTTTGGCAATGCGGCGGCAGCGAACGAGAGCGCGCACATCTTTGCGGCCCACGCAATCAAGGCCATGGACCCGATTCCGGCAGACTTCACCAATGATAAGTACTGGCCATGATGCAGCGCATATCCATGATCGGTTCGGCCCTGTCGCAGCTTGGCAACGTTATGACGGCGGTTGACTTGACAGAGACGGGGCCGAACGAAAGCGTTAGCGCCCGGATGCACCGGCAGGGCCGCCGGGGTGAGCGGTTTATTGACGCCATATTCTTCTGGCAGCGCAACCCCGACCACTGCGAGCGGTCGTTTCTGAATGACGTGTCCGACGCGAAAGCCTTGCTTGCTGAAATTGAAACGTTAAGGCGGGCAGATGACTGAAACAGTAGCCGCCCAAATCGCAGCGCGGCGTCGGGACAGAATTGACGTTTTCTGAAACCAGTGACGGGATAGATGTATACACATTTGGGTCTGCTTCATCGCTGTTCACTGATGGCGTCGATTACAACGTCGTAGTCACCTGACAACACGACAAACCAAGATCAGGACACACTGTCCGGGGCCGTCCATTTAGCGGCTCTTTAAAGGAAGCCCAATTGACTTACTCACAAGTCTTGGAGCAAGTCTTAAGCTTCAAAGTGAAAAAAAAAAAAAGGGAGTAACTAAGGGTTTGTTTTTTATCACATAATTAGGTGACGTTAAAGAGAGGGGGAAACCTTAGGGTCCTCCCTCACTTACTAGGAGAAGAGTATGAAAGAAGTTTTAGAGGCAATCAAAGAAGTGAAAGCCCGGTTAAAAAAAACAGGGAACATCATTATAGGCCACAACGATTGTTGGGCGTTAGTCCTAGTTTATAAACAGTTAGTAGACCATAGCTATCAACAACCCAAGTGGACAAGGCAAACCTTTTTTAGTAACAAACATTTTGTATTAGAGATGATGAAAGGAACAAAGACTAGATCCCTGCAACCAGCTATGGATAGATTTATTGTTCAGTTGGGCCTACAAAAAATAGAAAACTTAGAGGACGTAAGAGAAGGTGATTTGATTGCTCGTAGAACAGCCTCAGGTCTTAATACTTCGCTAGTTTATGGTTCTAATACGGAATTCTTTATAAATGAAAGAGATATGGTTGTTCAAAGCGATGTATTGCCTCTTTTAGACAGGACCATTGTCGGTATAGGGAGACAACAACAATGACAGCTTATTTCTACAATGGAAACAGGATTTCCGCCCCAATAACCTTTAGATCAAATGAACCTATGTTCTCTAATGATACTATCTCTCTTAAAACAGAGCGTAGTAGCCAAAACGCACAGCGTTGGGAGCTATCTTTTCAGCTTATCACAATTGAAAGCTCTTCTCTGTCTCTTGTGGGATCGGTATTTAGGGATGCTATTGGGTCAGTTGATACTATGATTATGCCTCAACTTCCCTCGGTAGATGAAGCTTGGGCGGCTGGTTTTATGAACGCTTCGGCTACTTACTTAGCAGGAACAACAACTATTAACATCTCCGGATCGGGACTAATTCCTGCCGGATCATTCATCAAGTTTTCAAACCATTCAAAGGTGTATTTAACAGAGTCTACCGTGAACGGTTCTGGCTCTACTCGTATTCACCCCGGCCTTATTCAGTCCGTGCCTTCATCTACAGGAATACAACATGGGTCTAATTGCCTTCTAACTTATAGTCGTGATGTTAATGACATCAAAGGCATTACATTCTCTGATGGTATTCTTTCTAATGCTGGTACAGTGAATCTGGTTGAAGAAATCTAATCTAAGGAGCAGTCATGAGAACGTTTTCACCAAATGTACAAGCGGCACTAGACCGTGACCCTATCCGAGTATTTTATCTAATCAGGCTAGACCTGACCTCTACCTATCGTTTTACTTCTTTCCCTTCTGATATTACATTTGATGGTGGCGTTTATGTGTCTGATGGGGGGGTGCTTAGTGTTTCCTCTTACCGTAATAATTCTGTTGTTGATAGGGCGGCTTACACAGTAACTTTTTCTGACAACGACGAATTGCTTAGAAGTGAGATCAAAGGTAATAACGTTATTGGTAAGCCTATTAGTGTTAAAGTGGGTTTTCTTGATGCTGATGGAAGACCAATGCTTGACCCCGCAGACATTATTAATGTCTACAACGGAACAATTGATCGTCCTCGTATATCTAATGACTTTGAAGAAATGATTGTGTCTCTAGAAGGAAGTTCCCCCATGGATGCATTTGATGCAGTAAACGTTATGATGATTTCAAAGGATGGTATGAATCAGTACTCAGACACTGATACTTCTTTTGATAAAGTCTACGACAACGTTGAAATTGAACTTAACTGGGGGAAAATCTAATGGGTATTGAGTCTTTAGTCCTATTTGCCGTTTCAGCGGCATTTCAAGTTATTTCAGCCAGGAACCAAAAGAAAAAACAAGACAGGGCAAGAAGAAAGGCTGAGGCGGAGGCTGATAAGAGACGAGGCTTCTTTATTCCAGTAAGGGGTGAGGTCGGACCTCTTCCTATTATTTACGGAAAACAGATTATTGGTGGTACTGAGCTTAACCATAGAGTGCGTAGCTCAATCACACCCGCTGTTACTGCTGCAAGTAATGCCTTTAAACAACCGGAAGACTTTAGTTTTGAAGGTGGTACCCACAACGCTGGTAAGAACTCTTACCTAATGTTTAACACTGCTCTGTGTAACACCCAAGGTACAAGAATTGAGAGTGTTGAAGACATTCTTGTTAACTCAACTACCTATAAATATCAGCAAAAGAAGTTTACTCATAACTTCTACGTACACTACAGTGGTGGTACAGCAGAACCTCTTGATACTGCTAACGGTCGACCGGCAACAAACAGGTTCACTAACTGTGCTTACTCTACTAACATATTCAAACTAAACCGTAAAGAGCCTCAGTACAGTGGCATACCACGACTACAGTTCCTTGTTAAAGGTAACCACATTCGCACATTTGACGACCTCGGAGGGGGATCATATGGTATATCCGGATACAAGGAGTACTCTAACAATCGCGTAGAAGTTCTGTTTGATTATCTGACCGCACCCTACGGTGCAGGTCTGCTTGATAGCCAAATTGAAATTGACTCCTTTGGTAGAGCAGCAGGTATTGCTGGTGTGGTTGCTATGTCTGACCAACAGTTTGGTGGTGGTGTTAATGGTCTAGGCCCTCTCCGTGAGTACGGTACACTCTCTGGCTTCCCTACTAAACAGTCTCTTAAAGATCAAGACTACTTTGGACACCCATCAGGGTCTACCATCTACAAGGCCGTTGATACGGGTAAGTTCTATAAATTCGTATCAGAAATCTATGATCCGATTGGGTCGCTGAATCCGATTGATGACTATCAGCCCCCCAGGGGCCAGGAGCAGTCCTGGGGGATCTGGGATCAGTACGGGCTGACCTCCACTCAGTATTATGCTCTCTTAAGTCAGCCCGTAGAAGAGATCGGCCAATACGTTGAAATCTCTGCTCCTCGAAAAGATGTGTATAGGTTTGAAGGTAACTTAACAATTGATCCCAGCCAAAGTGTTAGGGATAATATTGAATCTATCTTAAGCGGTATTCCTTTTGCAGATTTGGTTTGGACCAACGATGGTAAATACCGTCTTGTTATGAATTATCCTGATACTGACGCAGAACTAGAAGCACTTATCAATGCAGACAACACCTTTGGTGATGATGATATTCTTCGTGTTGGAAGCATTCAAGAAGAATTTGGTCAAGCCGCTCAAAGGTTTAACCGAGTAACGGTTGATTTCAATAACGAGTTTGAGAACTTTGCTTCGGATTCCATTTCTTGGCCCGAGCGAGGAAGTACTGTTCATAACACTTACCTAGCTGAAGACAACAATAAGATCTATGAGAGTACAATTACTTCTGATGCTACGACACCTTACCACGCTATGGCTGAAGCTGAGCAAACAGTAAGGATCTCTCGTGACTCAAATAACCTTGAGATCACTTTAAGCAGAAAAGGTCTTAGGATTGAACCCGGTGATTTCTTCAGAATTGACTCTGAACTTACGAACGCCCCAAATGGTATTTGGAAAGCAGAAGAAGTTGAAATCAGGGTGGATTTTTCTGTTAAAGTCAAAGCAACACTTGTAACAGCTAACATGTTTGCTTGGAATGTGCCAGATGATATTCCTTATACTTCTCAACCTGTGTTTGACTTTACTATTAGTAAGCCAACAAATTTGCAAGCCTCTACAGGGGTAGAATTTTTTAAAGGCGCAGTATCTAACTCTTACGTTGATCTAACTTGGGATACTGTATACAATGATGCTTCTTACCTTATTGAGTATAAGAAGGTAGATGATGTATTACGGCAAACAGCTACGAGTGTATCAAACTCTGTTAGGATACCCTCCCTCGATGGGGGTAAGGATTACCATGCAATAGTGAAAACTATTCTTACCTCTGGCTTAGAGTCTGAGCCTACACATATCGCCTTCACTTCTGGTGTTGATAGTACTTTCCCTAAACCTCCACAAAACCTAGTGGCTACTGCCGAGGGTACCGTAATTGATCTAACTTGGGACGAAGTTACACAAAACATTGATAACTCACCTCTGCTAGACTTCAAAGAGTACCAGATTTATCGGTCTGTGTTTGCTAACCCAACAACCCTAGTTGGTACAGAGGTTGGTTCTAAGTTTACTGACTCTAACAGGCTACCAAATACACTGTATAACTACAGGGTTTGTGCAGTTGATACTCAAGGTAATTCTAGTGCCTACTCAGACAACATACAGGTTACTAGCCAAGCACCTGTGACCTCAGGTATCACATCAAATGCGGTGTATGTCACACAAGGCCAGATCATATACAATCCTAATGCAGGAACTTACAGTGATACATTCCTTGATATTGATGTAATCTTTATTAAAGCAGGTCTTACTGTAGCAAGAAACCGTTACCGACTGTCGCGCTCTGGTAATACTTGGTCTGCCCCTGTTACAGACAGATCAGCGGATATACCAGATGAAGTAAACGTTGGGTTTATTACACCTAGTGTTAGTGTTAATGATGAACTTGCAACTGTTACTTTTCAGTTTAATGATGGTACGTCTATTGCTCTAATATCTCTTCCGTTTGTTATCGTTTCTAGCGGTATTGGTGGTAGTGACGGTGAAAATGGTCTTAACTCAGCAATTGTTCTGTTATTCCAGAAACTAGCCTCTGGTTCTACCCCACCACCTAAACCTACTGGTACATTTAATTATACCTTTAGCACAGCAGATCTTACTGGTGGTAACCTCAACGGGTGGTCTAAGCTACCCCCTAGCTTGAATCCAAACGAAGAGCTATGGGTAACTAGAGCTACTGCTTCAGCTACTACGGCGACAAACTCCCTAGCTGGAACAGAGTTTTCTAATCCGGTTGTTGAGTCTTCGGCTGGCCAAGACGGTATCAATACAGCGTTTGTTACTCTCTACGCTAAGAATACAACTACTACACCACCAGCGGATCCTACTGGTGACTTGACCTACAACTTTAATACAGGCGTCTTAACAGGTATCCTAGGAAACTGGGCACAGACTGCTCCGTCTCTTAATGCGGGAGAGTATCTCTTTGCTATTCAAGCTACGGCGGCTAGTCGTGAAAGTACCGACATCATTAATACCGCTGAGTTCTCTGCGGCAAGTGTCGTTGGTATGAGTGGTAGTGACGGTGAAGATGGACCCGTAGGTGCTAGAGGTCCGGGGAGATGGAACATACCTGTTACCTCTCTTCCTACTAGTGCTTATACAGCCCAGACGAGATGGAACTCTGATCTCAATACACCTACACCACCAATCTCAAGTGATCAAGCTTGGTTCTATACAGGTGCACAGGCTAGTCCAACTAGTCAATCTGTATGGATCTATACCGGATCTACTTGGGTTAAGCAAGATGAAGTCATTGATGGTAATCTGCTTGTAAGCGATACTTTAACTGCTGATAAAATCAGTATTGGAGATGGAAGCTTATCCTCGGACGGTAGTGGTAAACTTATAGTTAAGGGTGGTAATATCACTCAGCTAGAAGATAATTTATATAGGGGAAACCTACCTATGCAGGGGATTAACTTCTTACAACTAGTGGGCGGGGCTACCTTAGATATACCCCCTGCTTATAATGCTGATGTTCAGATTGCTGTTAACTTCGAGCATGTTTACTCTAATTTAGTCGCAGATAATGATGCTTGGGGTTATAAAATTGAAGCGGGTAGTCCTTATGTGTTAATGGATGTTAGCTGTGGATTTATGAATAGCCTTTCCTCTTACACAATCCTCGACCTTGGTAGTGCGGGGCAAGCAAACTGGAATGCTTTGGATGGTACCGTAGGACAGACTAAATCTGTTGGGAGTACTATTAGCACAACAAACATTATTGACATACCTGTTACTTCGGTTATATCTGGGGTCACTTACATAATAAAATCATTAGGGTCTACCTCTCAAGGCACCTGGAATAACATGGCCGGTACAGCAGGTCTTTTATACAACCCCGGAGATTTATTCTCTGCTACTACTGCAGGAACAGGAACAGGAACTGTTGATATATACCAAGGTGATGGTAAAGTCCGTGGTACTGGCTACCATGTTATGAAACAACGTCTTCTATCACCAATAGAACAAGAAACCGACTACGTTACTGTTGTAAGCGTTCTTAAAGATCTTGAAAACATTAGATCTTTTAATGGAAATCCTGCAGAAGCGCTCTTTTCTGTATTTGTATACTGGATGGGAGAATCTGGTGATATTGAACTTCTTGACTGTATTTCTTCTATATTTGTGAGGTTCAAATGATTTATATTTTGTATAATAACAAAGAAGAAATTCTAGGTACATCACGTAATCGTGAGTGGCTTGAGAGAGTTTTAGAAGAAGGCCAACTTATCGCAGAATTTTCTTATAACGTTAAGCCTAAGGATCTAACCTTTTCTAACGGAGTTCTAGTAGAAAAAGAACAAGACGTCATAATTAAAGAGGAGAACAAGCGCCGAAAAGAAGAAGAATGGCGCGTATTTAGACTAAAACGTAATAAAAAGCTAGCAGCTTCGGATAAATTCTTGTTACCAGATGTGGAATCAGACAAGAAAGCTTGGACTGATTACAGGAAAGCTCTTAGAGATCTGCCTGACAACACACTTAATCCAAAGGCTCCAGCTTGGCCTGAACCCCCTAAAAAGAAAAAAGTTAAAGGAAGAGATAAATTATGACAAAAACAGGATTTGTTCTGTCTAAGCGCTCCCGCGATCGTCTCGCGGGGGTGCACCCCGATCTAATTCGCGTTGTATATCTTGCCCTAAGCGAGTACTCCACAGAGGACTTTGCTGTAATTGAGGGTATGAGGTCTAGAGAAAGGCAGCGTCGTTTAGTTAGTGAAGGGAAGTCAAAGACAATGAACAGCCGTCACCTTGTTGGTATGGCTGTCGATCTAGCTTGGTGGGAAAACGGTAACATTAGTTGGAATACTGATAACGTTAAGTCATTCTACAAAGTAGACCACGCGGGCAAGTATGAAGGATATCAAGCAATTGGTGTTGCTATGAGGCTAGCTGGTCAGAAACTAGGTGTGCCTATTCGTTGGGGCGCTGACTGGGATGGTGATGGTCAACACACAGACCACAGCTTTATTGACTGGGTACACTTCGAGATTCCAAAGGGAGCGCCGGGGTATGACCGATAAGATTGAAACAGGAGAAAAAGCCCCTGATCTTGTTAAAAAGAAATTCACTGAAAAGCAAGGACCCCGAAAAAAGACCTACAAGCGCGAGTTCACAGGTGGAACTTTTATTGCTTGTCTAGGTTGGGGTATGTTTTCTGGTGATACTTCTTTTCTGGAAACAACTTTCACGCCCACTCTAGCTGCTGTTTGCTCGGCACTTGGATTGCATGAGATCACAGAAAATGTGGCAAAACGTGACAAAGTTAAGTATGAAGAAGGGTGGGAATGATATGCCAATCAAAACTATCTTAATTGCTATCGCGGTTGTTATTGCACTAGGAGGCACTGTATTTGGTGCTTTGAGGTACGTTAGAACTGCAGAGCGGAGTGAAATTACTATTGAACTTCAGGAGAACCAAAATGAACGCAGGAAGAAAATCAATGAGTCTCTTCGCCTTGCTCCTAATAACGTTAACGACAGCTTGCAGTACCTCCTTGACAGGAGCAATTAATCCAGAGGCTTCAGATGGGGCTATTTGTGAAACGTTAGAAGAGCCAGTTGGTAATTTAGCTGAATCTCTTCTAAGGTATAATGAGCAGACCCATCCGAATGTCATCATTACAGCAGTAAGAGTTATCAAAGGGTTCGATACCGGTTGTGATTAATATCTTAGCAGAAGGTTAATGAAAAACCTTTGTTTTCATCAAGATAAATACGATGCGTTAAAGAAGAGGAAAAAAGAAAATTTAAAGAATCCTAACTAGGGACCTTACTGCCGAGATCGGAGTCAGTAGATGCTAAATTTAGACAAAACTCATGGTTTTAGGATAGATAAGTCTTTGTAAATAAAGACATAAATAGGTGACGTTAAAGAGAGGGGAAAACCCTTAAGAATCCTAACTAGGGACCTTACTGACGAGATCGGAGTCAGTAGATGCTAAGAAGAGACCCTAAGAGGACCTCTCTTGAATCGAAAGCATTGTTGTTTGTTGATAGCTTAAACAAGTACTTTTAAAGAGCCTCAAGCCTTAGATCTCAAGAGAGGATCCTACAGCAGACAAAACATAAATACGATGTGTTAAAGAAGAGAAAACCCCTTAATTTAAGGTAATTTAAGCAGAAAGGAGGGCCGGACATGGCCAAAATTACTCTCTCGACCTCTGTAAACAAGTCGAGTGTGGGTACTCCGTCCTATCAATACGATTCTATTAGATCGACTTGGGCGAAGTGCCGAGCTGTGGTCCGAGGCCAAGAGGCTGTAAAGGCCCACGATGAGATTGTTCATGACATTGATCATGATGGCAATAAGAAGAACATCTTGCTTCCTTTCTCGCCTACTATGGATCAAAATCAATACAATTTCTATAAAGATGAAGCTGAACTACCGGGGGTTACTGCTCAGTACGCTCGTTCAATGACTGGTGCTCTATTAAGAAAAGAATCTAATCTTGAACTTCCTGATGAAATTCCAGAGACTCTAAGGATGGAAATGATTGACTGGATTAGACACAGATTTACTTCTGATAATCAGTCTCTGTTTCACTTTCTTGATGACGCAGTCTGGGAAGAGATGCAAACTTCATATTCATGGATTTATGTTGATGTTCCTTCTGTATCCCCAGAAGAAACTGAGAACATGACTCCAAAGCAGGCAAACTATGTAAAGCCTTATCCTTCTCTTATTTCAGCAGAGAATGTGATCAACGTTATTGAGGGATATCATCCCGTTACAGGCCTACCGGCTATGACACGGTTTATTACTCGTTTTTATACTCCGGTATACAAAAATGACAACCCTTGGCATCCTACCTTAGTCAGTACCGTAAGAGATCATTACATTGATAGGGAAGGTTTTCTAGTTGTTGATGAGTATCGTAAAGAAAATAATTCTACAGCCACTGCTCAAGGTGGAGAAATTACTGACAACAGTCTTAAACCCGGAAAAGAAGGGATTGAAGAGACTGGTTATGAACTTTATGAAACCTTTAAACCACAACAGTTTGGTAAGCGTCTTGCACGTATCCCTGCTTGGCCTCTCGACGGTGAAACTCATATTGAAGAGCCTATCCTATTAACCTTTGTTAACCGAGAAATTGGCCTTTACAATAAGATCTCTAGGCGTAACCACTTGATGTATGGCGCAGCTACCTACACACCTATCTTTATAGGAGACATTGAAGAGGGTGAACAGCAGAAGATTGCTAGCCAAGGTTTAGGTACTATGATGTTCCTTCCTAGCGGTGTTACAGCGGATGTTCTCACTCCTCCTACCGCTGCTCTTAGCGATATGAAGGACTCTATTGAACAAACTCTAGAGGAACTAGCTAAGCTGGGTATTCGTATGCTTGCCCCAGAGACAACAGAGTCGGGTATTGCACTAGAGCTTCGTAACTCATCACAGACAGCCACTCTTGGTACTCTTAATATGAAGATTTCTAATACCATGCGGTCTGTTATTGCGTTTATGATTAACTGGCGCTACGATCTTGAACTAACAGCAGAAGATATTGACTTTGCTATGTCTAAGGACTTTAGTCCTCAGGCTCAGGGTGAAGATGGTATGCGTCTTGTTACAGAGTGGTACCAGATGGGCCTTATTCCTCGTTCTGTCTTTATTAATATCGCTAAGGAGAATGATTTCATTCCGGGCGACTACAACGATGAAAAGGGTGTAAGCGAGATTAGGGCTGACCCTGTAGCCCAAATGGCTCGATCTATGAATGACTACGGTGGACAAGTACAAGAATAAGAATAAGAATAAGAATAACTGGGCGAGGAAAATCTTTAACCGGGCGAGGTTCGAGTCCTCCCTCTCCCACCAAGTTTCGCGCGGTGGTGTAATGGTAACACGCGGCCCTCATAAGGCCTGTACTAGGGGTTCAACTCCCCTCTGCGCAACCATATTCGATATCAGGAGATATACAATGAAAGACATCATTGATACAGCAAAGGAAAAAGTCATCGAAGCAAAAGATAAAGTGAAAGCTTGGTCTAAGACTAAATCACTTGGCCTCCTTGTAGGTGGCGGGGCAATAGCTTTTGTGATCTTTCTTGCTCTCATCGCTGGATAGACTAATAGCTTAGTGGCTGACTGGTAACACATGTATGTTCGAGTCCTACCTAAGCTGCCATTATTTATATTTACCCGATTAGCTCAGAGGTAGAGCGGTAGGTTGAAGCCCTGCGCGTAGGAAGTTCGATTCTTCCCCTTTCCACCACTAATTACACGGTACCATTCCCCACTGACGTAATTGGTAACCGTACGGCACTTAAACTGCCGGTTCTCCCGGTTCGAGTCCGGGGTGGGGGGACCATGCGGGTATGGCGAAATAGGTAGCCGCGCTAGGTTTAGGTCCTAGTGTTTTAAAAGACGTGGGGGTTCGACTCCCTCTACCCGTACCAATTTAATAATCAATGTCTTGTAGCTCAACTGGTTAGAGCGTACAACTTATAATCGTAATATCTGGGTTCGAGTCCCGGCAGGACCACCATACATAAGATTAAGCTAGGATACGACACACATAAACTATAAACACTATACACTGATCCGTAGTTCAACAGGATAGAACAGTTGACTTCTAATCTTCAAGTGAGGGTTCGAGTCCTTCCGGGTCGGCCATAATTACTCTTTGCTGCCTTAGGCAAGTTAAATGCAGGGTGAAAACGTTATGCCAAGAAAGCTGCAGGCAAAAATCATAAAACGGGGTGACATGTTCTAAGGGGGCGACGGTCTTTTGCAAGGACTGTGCGGTTCATTCCACCAAACTTACCAATCAGGAGATTGCTAGAATGGATGTTACACAGAAAATGAACGACGAGGTGATTGATCACCTTACTGACGTTAGAAAGTTCGAAGAGAGCATTCAGATTGGTAATAGTCGTATTGTAAATCGTCATCGTGAGTCTCTAGTTAAGCTTGTTAAGGAAGACTTAGCAACAACTACTATTGATCAAAAGAAGAAAATAGCCAACAAATTCAGACGAGAGCAAAACCGTTTTGCTACAGAGCTCTTTTCTTGGCAGAAGACAAATTTGACAGAGCTACATGGTGCTGAGGTAGATTTCTACACTGATAGTATCTCAAAACACACTAAAGGATGGTTCTCCGTTCGTAGACCTAAGAACAAGGCTGATCTAGCAGATATTACTGGCGCTAGTATCAACGGTGATGCTGCTATCAAAAATAACGTAGAGAACATTGCTCGTGGTGAGACAACTAGGGTACAAACTTGGTTGAAGCGTGGTCGTAGAGATAATAAGTCTCAAAATCAAATTATTAGTGACGTCAGCAAAACAACCAAGATGACAGCCCACCAAGCGGGTACTCTTTCTCGTACAGGTATCACAGCTACGCAGCGCGATGCTCTGTTTAGTGCGGTAGGGGAAAACAAGGAAGCCATCAAAGGCTACATGTTCCAAGCAATGCTTGATAATCGTACTTCTAGCATTTGTCGTTATCATGATGGTAAGATCTATGATGTAGGTGATAGGCGTTTTGCCCCTCCACTACACTTTAACTGCCGTTCTACCCTTGTTCCTATATTTGAGAGCAAAGCCGAACTGCTAAAGAAAGAGTCTGATAGGATCAATTTAGCTGCTCTTGAAACCACGAAAGGAAGTTCTTTAACAGGATCTCCCCCAGAGAAAGAAACCTTTGGTCAGTGGCTTAAACGTCAGGCTTATGATGTCCAAACAAAGATCCTTGGTAGTCAAGAAAAGGCAGATCTTTTCCGAAAAGGAGAAGTCAAAGCCGATAACTTCGTGACACCTCAAGGTAGCGCACTCTCTATTACTGCTTTGAGACGTCGTGCTGCTAATCTTACTAACATTTTCCGCCCTAAGCAGTCGATAGGTGAAGATGTCGTAACACAGATCGCTGTGGCGCGCCCTAGCACCCTCGTCAGGAATGCTAAGTATAAGCGAGAGGTTGTAGATCTATTTGTCAATGATGCTGATGATCTCGGTAAAACTTACTCTCTAACGGACTTTAAAGGTACAACACTGCAAGGTAAACAAACCGCTCGTCGCCGTACAGCTAACATCTTCGATGAAAGTAATAATAGCTTCGACCCCCTTACAGGTGAGGCAAGAAACAACAACCTTTATGATCCTAACTACACACTTCTACAAGAACGTCTTGACTTCATGAGGAACTCTAAAGTCCTCCAATCTGAAGATAAAGACTTCATTGGATCTGTGATTAACTCCTTAGAAGAGAAAGTGTCAACAAATCAGCAAACAGTTGCTATTGAAAACCTTAGGGTTGTAATAGAGCGAGCTAGGAAAGACAAGCAGCCTTGGGACAACTTTGCTAATGTACTTAGAGCAGAAAATAGATTTGCTGTTCAGAACACTGCCCGTCTTCTTGATACTAGACAGAGAGATAAATACAACTTATTTTCTCGCTTCTTTGGTGCTAAAGAAGGAGGACCTCAAGTCCAGCTTATGGGTGATTACTACAAGATTGATCAGCTACAGGATAGACTTCTTGCAGATCAGAGGTCTATTGATTCCTTCCGTACTGGTGTTGGAGCTAAACTCTCGAAAGAGCTTTACTTCAGAGGGAAAAGCCCACCAAGGTCTTATTTCCAAGGTCTTCTAGGAAAAGTCAAGAAGCCCGAAACACTTAAGAAGCGTTGGGAGAAAACCTCATTTGCTAAGTACCTAAAATGGTATAGAACACCCACAGACGAATTAGCTGTTAGATTTGAACGTGGTATCGATGAACGTATTCGTAGAATTATTGACTTTGAATTTCTTACATCTAAGAAGAATCCTACATCAAAGGTAATGGATGACAAAGTACTCAACTCTCTTTCTAAAGCAGTAAAGCTTGTTGGTTCTGGACAAATGACAGACTACGACGGTCTTTCTATTGCTATTGGTAAACAAATGGCAAAAGATCTAGAAGATGTTAACCCATTCCAGAAACACACTTTACAAGACTACCACAAAGACGGTTCCAGAGTCCTTGATTACATGAAGGACAGAAAGATGATCCGTCTCAACTACCGTGGTAAGACCCGCAGAGGTGTTCTAGATGTAGAGACAGGTCGTGCCACAGGCTTCTGGGGAGACACAGTTTCTAGAGAGGTTGAGGTAATCGACAAACGTCTTATTGAGCTACAGAAGGCTGAAAGACGAGTTGTTGTTGGCAGACGTATGGGTATTTCTTTTGATAGAGATAGGCAGTTTGTCCGCGCTGGTAAGAAGGAAGCCTTTGATGCTCGTGGTAATGTTACCGGCAGACCTATCATATCTAGACGTAAGTACGCTAGCTTTGACGCAAATCAGGTTGATGCAGACTTTGCTAATGCTCTAAACCAAGCCTCTGGTACACAATACCAAACAGATCCGGTGTTCTTTAACTTTATGGATGATGTTGTTAGGTTCCGTGACCCTCGCGGTAACACAGATTACTACGATGGCCTTAATGAGTTTAGACACGAGATCATCAAACGTGGTGACCAAGGCTTTGGTTTCATGACAGCAGGCAGGTACCAGACAAATCGTGGTAAACCCTTTTGGTCGGATACATACATGGATAGCCGTGGCCGTGTCTACCACCGTGGATACCTGACACCTACTGGTGGTGAGATGGTTCGACCCTTTTTAGATGATGCTATTGCTACTCCAATGACTCTCAATGCAGTAGATGAGCTAGAAACCCAGATTGGAGCTATGATTGGACCCGGTACAGAGGCTCTTACCCTTAGTGGTCGTAAGGCTATCTTTCAGAGAAAGCGGGAAGACATCCTTTCTCTAGGAAGGCTAATGCAGCAAGAAACCCAGAGAGACAGGCGTATGAGGGAGTTCCTAGAACACCCCCTAATCAAGGGTCTAGAAGGACCCGAGGTACCTAAGATGTCTCGTATGGCTTTAGAGTATGCTCGTGTATATGACCACGTTGGCGGCGACATGAGAGATGCTGCTAAACTCAAATCATTTAAAACACGTCTTATGATAGAGAACGATGCGTCGTCCTCTGGTGCACAAATTATCGGGCTTTCTACTGGGGACCGTATGGTCTCGGAAGCCTCTAACGTTGTTCCTACGACACAAAAGAATAGACTCTATGACCTAGTGGCTATTGACACCATTAATGATCCTCGTTTCAACAAGATTAAGGCGCTCCGTGACGCGAACTTGACTTGGGAGGATCTTGCTAAAGGTGCTAAAGCGCAGAACATAAACTTATATTGTGTTCTTTAAACCCTGTGAATTGCTGGAAACTCTGACCACGTAACGGTGAAGACAATCAGCAGCGAAGCCTCATACAATACTATAGTATTGTATAAGGAACGTTCAACGACTATCCGAGAGGAGTACACTCAAGTGTCGAGTGGAAGCGCAGGGCAACCTACTACAGAGAGGTTGATGATATAGTCTGATCTGCATGGAAACATGTAGCAGCATAGCTAAGTTATTGTTATGCGGATGGGAATAACCACCCCATTGAACAAATTGGGTAAGTTTCTACGGTGCCGGTGAGGCAACTAAGACCGCTAACGTTGCAGCAAAGCTATCTAAACTTCTAGATGAAAGAGGCTTTACTACAATTACTAAATCAGAGCTAAGCGGTCAGCTTAGGATAATTGATTCACAGATCAAACAAGCAGATAGGATTGGTGCAGAACTTACTTCAGCTAATCTGAAAGCCTTTAGGGGTGAGCTTATCAATATGGTGAACAAGGACCAGTCTATTGGTCTAAGGCTTCTAAAAGAAGCAGAAGAAATTCACAGCGACACGGCAGACTTTGTTGCTAAGGTGACTAGTGCTCGTGGAGGCCTGATTGGCCCAAATGACTTTAAAGAACTTTCTGCGCTAATGTCAGAGAAGCTGTCTGACAGAGCACCTGTTACAAATGAATTCATTAATTTCTGGAAAAGAGTATCTAAACGCTTTACAACTGAAACTAAAAAGGTAGACATCCCGTGGGTGACTTTTGACGGTAAGGTTATGACACAAAGATACCGACCGGAACTTCAAGAGAGAATTGAATTCAGGGATCCCATAACAGGACGAAAGGTTATGAACATCTATGCAGCACAAGCTGAAGACGGCAAGCTCCTTGGAAAAGGATCTGTCCAAGATGCTTCTATTGGTCTGGGTGTGAATGGAAACCATTCTAACGACGCGGTTATTGTTCGCAAGTTCCACTTGTGGGGCCGCAAAGAGGGCAAGTCTACTGGTACAATCCACGACGCTTTCTTTACTAATCTAGCGGAAGCAGATAACGCTAAAGCTGCTCTCCGTGAAATCTATGCGGATGCCCTAGAGGGGGATACTATCCGAAGAACTCTTGCTGAAATGCGAAAAGAGGGGTTGCCTAAGGCTACCTACGATGAACTTCTCGCTGAAGCAAAACAACTTGGTCTTATTGATCCGCCTAACCCTATAACTAGGGAAGACATATTGACGGACGTACCTAATAAAGATTTTTATGGTGTAGGACCCTAATTCGACCTGAGAGTTTGTAACTCAACGGCTAACACAGTCAGTGACTGTAGGAGAAATTTTAATGGCTACTAAAGAAGAACTCAAAGCACAAATGGAAGAGCTTCGTAAGAAAATTGATGATGCTCAATCCGAAAAAGATAATGCTTCAAACGAAGATGACGAAAACGGAAACACTGAAGATGATATCAAAGAGGAAACAACTGATGCGGACGCTGACGTTGATGGCTCTGATAATAAGAACAAAGAAAAAGACAAGAATAAGAAAGAAGATTCAGAGCTTGAGGTTTTGAAACAGCAATTCAAAGAAAAGATGGATGCTCTTGATAAGAAACTCAAAGATACCCAAGCAGAACTCAAAGACACTAAAAAGCGTGAGAGGGAAGCTGAGATTGAAGCTATGAAATCAGCAGGTAAAGACAAAGAAGCGCTAGAAGCGCAGATCTCTGATATGAATTCTGAACTAGAAACTCTAAGGGGTGAAAACGTGAGTCTTCGTCGTGATAACGCCGTTGACGCCTCTCTAAGTACTGCAGAATTCCGTAACGATCGTGCTCGCGCATCTGCACGTCGGGACATTGTTGATTCTCTTATTCAAGACGACAGTGGTCGTTGGGTCTCTCGCGATGGTAAAGACATCGAGTCTACTGTTTCTAGTTATCTAGAAGATGAAGAAAACAGGTTTCTTTTCAAACCGAAGCAAAATACTGGGAGTTCTACTACGTCGATGACTTCGACAAGTGTGCCTCAAGACAAACCTAAATCGATTTTCGATGTTCCACAAGATCAGATGATAGCCCAAACACGAAAGAAATTGGGCGTCCGATGATTCTAACGAAAGGATTAAACTATGCCTATCTCTAATGCTAACTTTCAGGTCATTGAGGAAGTACTACGTCAGTACTCACACGAAGCGTACACTACTTCCAAAAACATCCACACGACTGGTGTCGTAGGTACTCGTGAGGGTATTGACGGTAACTCAGAAAGCTATATTGGCCAGTTCCGTTGGTACAAGCCTCTTGAGCCGGAAGTCAACGTCATGTCAACAACTGACGACACTGAAGGTACAATGACAAACATCAGCACTAACCTTGCAAAATACATCAAGACCGCTCGTTCGCACGGTGCTGAGCAAGTTAACGTGCAACAAGTGATCTCTGGTGAAGACGGGCTTAAAAAGATTGCTCGTGACTTCGCACAGACACGTATGGAAGACGAAGGCAAAGCCTTCTACAACGTCCTACAAGGTGTTGCTCGTTCAGAGGTCGCCCTAGGTGATGCTAGCGGTGCAGGTGAGGGTGGTCTTGTAGACTTTGATACTGACCCTGATGCCACAGCAACTGGTTTCTTTGTTGATCTCAACGCTTCTTCTGGTGTCTTTGGTGCTGCTGCTTCTGGTGCACCTGATCAGCGTAAGCTGTTTGATGCATCGGGTGTTGGTGCTGCTCGTGGTGAGCGTCTGTTCCAAGCAATTGGTATGGCGTTTAAGGACTACGAACCGGACTACATGTACATGGTTACCTCCCCGGAGACCCTTGCACAGATCCGCGCTGCTAACCTCGTTGATGAGGACCGAGTAACGGACGGTGAACTGGAATTCACTACTATCTTTGATGGTAAATTCCGCCTACTGCCTACTCGTTTCACTCAGATGGCATCGGTTAGTGCTGGCAATCTAAACGAACGGTCTACTAAGTGTACTTTCCTTATGAAACCCAACTCTGTTTCTTTCGCTCCGATTGAAATCCCAACTCCGGTTGAGATAGATCGTGATGCGTCTGTCTACCTTGGTGGTGGTAAGACTGAGATTTGGTACCGTTGGGGTTACGTGTGGCACCCTGAGGGTTATGCTTGGGCTGGTGCTGAGGACGCGTTTGCTACTAACGCTACTTTCTCTGCAGCAGCTTCTTGGACACGTAAAGTTTCGGCTCTAAACCTGCCGATCCTTCCAATTTACCACGCATAAGCTTAAAGGAGGTACTCATGGCTTTAATCGTCGGAGTAAACAGCTACATTTCAGTCGCGGATGCTACAACGATCCTTGCTGATCGATTTGGCCTCTCAGACTGGGACGCTGCTGATCCCGTTACCAAAGCACAGGCTCTTGTTACCGCTACATCAGCGATTGACGAACGTCGTTGGCTTGGTTCTGCTGTGAGTGCCTCCCAAACGCTTGGGTGGCCTCGCACAAGTGCGAAATTTGTTGACCCAAAACTTAATTTGATTGTTAATCCTGCTAACGATGAAATCCCAGAAAGAGTAAAGCTAGCTACAACGCTACAAGCGCTCCACTTTATACAGTTCCCTGCTGCATATGCCTCTGAAGAGAGTATTGCGGAAAGCATAACTGTTGGGCCTATCTCGATTTCAGATAGTAACTCTAGGACAAAGACCGTTAAATTCCCTTACAAGGTAGTTGATCTACTTAAGCCTCTTACAGTGCGCGGGAACTCCGGCTATACTTGGTGGATGGCTAACTAATGTCCCTAGATTCAAGAATTAGAGGTGGAGTAGAGACTGCCTTCAACGCCGTTGGTGATGTGAAGAGGTCTGTAACTCTACAACCAAAAACCGTAAGTGGTTTTGATCACACTACTCAATCTAACATTGAAAGTGCTGTCCCTCCTGTTACCCGTCAAGGTATCGAAGTAAGTCGTTCTATTAGTAAAGACGGTACAGAAGAGGTTAAGCTACTTTTTAGGTATGGTGATGTATCAGAAAACACTTACCAAACTCTAACCTTTGAGAATAGAACCTATACTATCACTGGGTTTGAACCTACAATGAAGTACATTGTTGAAATAACAGCTACTAAGGAGAATTGATATGTCTAGTTTTAGACCAGTTTATCTCATTGTAGGTAGCTTAGTTGGCGCTTCAGGACTTGAAGCTTACCCAGAGGATTACAAAGGTAACATCTCTAACGAGAGCTTATACGGGAGATACTCAATCTCCTTTAACGACCGTGAGCGTGAAGACTTCGGTGATGGCTCTGTTATGGAAGGACTGATTTTCTTTAGGATCTTTTATGATAGAAACAACGGACATATGGACGCTGTTGACTACGCTGGTACTTTAGAAGATACGTTTGATCGTTTTATTGACAATACATTAACAATCAATTACTCAACACTTTCGCAACCTCAAGATGACCCCGACAATGAAGCACTAGGCATGATGGTCTGGCAAGCTTCATTTACCAAACACCTCTAAGGAGAAATTTATGACTCACATTAGCTCACTAACGTCTGGTATTTACTCGTACATGGACGTTTTTACAGGCGATGTTAGCGCTATCGACGGCGACTCTGTCGCTGGAGACTATGCAGCTCTATTCGCAGGCGGAACACCGGGAACTGACGTTCTACGCGTACCTTCGCCACGAGAATTCCCAGCCGTAGGTAACGCCGCTAACATTACTAACGTTCCTGTATTTGGCCAACAACAGTCCTCACAGGTATCAGGACAATCTGATGCTCCGTCGATGGACGTTACAATCAACTACGTGCCTAGCGATATTCTAGAATTTGAAGATATCAAAGGTCAAGAAGTTGCTTTCCGCTTTATGTTTGCTGCTGCGGCGGTAACAGAAGCTGATGGTACAGCTGCTACGCTGGATGTTGATAACACAGAGTTCTACTGGAAAGGCAAGATCGAAGCCATCCAGCCGACTCCGTCTCTGACTGACTCAAACACCGCCGTTATTAACATTTCGGTTCAGGTCGACTTTGTTGGTCCGTCGACTATCGCAGCTACCTAATTTATTGATTTTTAATAGTTAATTAGGTGACGTTAAAGAGGAGGCCCCTTCGGGGGTCTCTTCAATCAAGTTAGAGGAAGTTATGAACGAAAAAAAGTTTAGATTCAGTAAAAACTACGTCCTAGATGTAACTGCTAAACATATGATTCGTGCTGTTGATATCAGTCTAGATAAGACCGCCCAGCGTATGGAACAGTTGACCCCAGAAGAAGGTCAGGAAGTATTAGAAACAATTAGTGAGTTGTTCAAACTCCGTAAGTTTTTAAAAGAGTATAGAGAAAGGTTCACCAAAGATGAAACATCTAGTTGGTAAGGAAGTCACTAAAGAAGTTGACTTTATGGAAGAAAAAGTAAGCATTCGTAAACTGACGTTCGGTCAGATTATTGAACTACAGAAACAGATTAAAGCAGTCCAGACTAAGCCAAAGTCTAAGAAGAACGAGGAAGTGGATAGTATGGAGCTGCTTCGTATTGTTATTGGTGCTGGTGTAATTGGCGCGCAAGAGCTAAGTGTTGAAGACTACCAGTCTTTCCCACCTGATGAACTTAATAACCTAGCAACAGAAGTCCTTAACTACATCGGTCTAAGTACTGATGCTGTAGAGGTTGACCCTGATAGTGATGTTGATGGAGAAACCCCTATGGGAAACTAACCGATGAAGAACTCCAAGTCTATGAAATCGCTTTTCTTCTGAAGAAAACTATTTCTGAGATTATAGACATGCCTTATTCAGAGTTTGTCGGTTGGTGTTATTACTTCAAAGCAAGACCTCCCGGTTATGCAGAGGATATGAGGACTTACTATATTATGTCTTCTATGACAGAAATAAAGAAGAAGCCTGAAGAAATATTCCCAACCATTAGAGCTGTTGTTAACTCAGAAAAGGCTCGTAAGCCTGAATTCAGAGAAGGCGTAATGCCTGAAAATAAGATGCTTGACAATATGAGAAAAGCTAGAGGTGGAGATGGAGAGTTTAATCTTGAGGACCTTATTCAAAGAGGAGTAAAGAACAATGGTGTTCGGAGTGAGCATGGAAGTAGTGGACTTCGATCGAGAGTTGAGAAGAGCAGCCTTAGAGGTTGAAGAGATTGCTAGTGACGACGTCAATGCAAGAATGGATTTTGCTACCAACCTTCTCCGAGAAGTAACCCCAGTTGACACTGGTTTTGCCCGTTCTCGTTGGAGAAACAATAAGTCTATTTTCCGTATCGGTGGTCAAATTGCTAACGATGCTCCTTACATTACCTATCTTAACCAAGGCGGGTCAAAACAAGCCCCAGCTTTCTTTATCGAGAGAGTTCTTCAAACATCAAAACTTATTTAAGTGTAAGCCCTAGATGGCCCCTGTTATTAGGGACTGTCTAGGGCAATTTAATCCGTAACGTAGAGGAGAAGGATAATGGTATTACCCACAGGACCGGGGCGCGGCGTCCGTATTCGCGTTACGGCTGACACTGCTAAAGCACGTCAAGATATCCGTAGACTAAACGGTGACTTTAAGAGCGTTGGAAACACCGCCGCTAGTGCTACAAAGAACATTGCAAGGCTAGCCACTGGTATTGCTGCCGCATTCGCCGGTACAGCTCTTACAAGAGGTATTAACCGGGCAACAGATAACTTTGTTGACATGGAGAACCAAGTTGCTCTGGTTGTTGGTCGTGGTGAAGAACTAGCTAAACAGATGGATACGATCTACAGGATTTCTTTACAGACTAAAGCCCCTGTACAATCCACCGCCCAAGCCTTTAACCGTATGGGACAATCCCTAAAGGGTACTGGCAGGTCAATTCAGGACATTAATAAGTCTATTATCACGCTAAACCAAGCCGCTGCTATCTCTGGTGGTTCTGTAGAGTCACAGAGGGCTGCTCTGGTACAGCTAGGGCAGGGTCTGTCTGCTGGTACACTGAGGGGTGAAGAGCTTAACTCGGTGCTAGAGCAGCTACCTCGTGTCGCTACGGCCATCGCGGATAACATGGGTGTAGCTCGCGGCGCGCTTCGTGGTCTTGCGGCTGATGGTAAGCTGACTTCTGATGTTGTATTCTCGGCCCTGCTTGGGCAGTCTGAGGCTGTCGCTAAAGAGTTTGAGAACATTGAGCTTACTTCTGGTAAAGCATTTGTTCTTCTCGGGGACCAAGTAGGTAGACTTACTGCTGAACTATCTAAAGCGCTAGGAATTACTAGTTCATTTACAAATAAAATTTCTAGGTTAACAAATGCTATTGCTGGTAACAGAGAATCTATTGTTGCTTCCGTAGTAGAATGGAGAAATAGACTAGCAGAGATCCCAAAGATAATCGGTAGGGTTGTTAAAGACTTTGTTTCTGGTTTAGGGGTAATGAAAAAGTCTCTGTCTTCTTTTGATATCTCTAGCCTGTATGAAGGACTAGAAGGACTAGAAGGCATTTATAAAGGTATGATAGATGCTGCCAGAGTGTCTATGAGAACCATCTCTGATATCATAGAAAACAACTTTGGTAGCTCAATAGACTTTATAAAGGACCAATTCAACAGACTAAGTGATACCTCCGCATTCCAGTTCTTAGAACGAACTTTCAGAAATGTTAGAGACTTCGCTGTTATTTACCTAGGTGATGCAGCTAGAGTTGTGAGAGACTTTGCTTCAGACGTAATTGAATTCTTCTTTAATATCTATGAGAAAGTTGTTGGTAATTCTTACTGGACAGATACAATGGAGGGTATTGCCAACCTAGCAGATAAATATCTCCCGGTTGTTCTCAATAAAGTAAAATCATTCGCTAATGACGTTACTAGTGCCTTTAAAGCTATCTACAGCGCTGGTCGGGGGAGGTTAAACTTTGATATTGACCTAACTGCCACCGCTCAAAGTATTCAATCGATCAGGCAAACTATTATCGATGCTGTTTCTGGGGGATTCTCTAGAGGTGTCGATGCAATCAGAAGTCTTGCCCCTGAGATTAGAAAAACCTTTACTACAGCTATCCTAGCAGCGTTTACCTTTGTCTTTAGTACAGGGACTATCGCTGCAGCCTTTAGCAAAATTGCTAATAAAATTGGCCCAGCGTTCCTAGCGGTTCTTGTTGCTAATCTTGTTGAAGCCGTAGGATCACCAAAGGTCTTTGCTGCCTTTGGTTCGATGGTAGGTGAGGTAATTGGGGAAGCTATCAAACAAATTGTGACAGCGCTTCCTGCTATCATCTCTGGACTTGTGTCCGCTCTGGGTGCAGGCCTTATAGGTCTGTTCAAGGAAGCAGGTATTGCAGGGTCTATAGCATTTATCGCTTCTTTTGCTTTACTGTTTCCTAAGACCTTTAAAGGTATCTTAGCGGCTGCAGCCCTAGGTCAAACCTTTGTTGATGGTCTCTTAGGTGTATCCCAACGTAGGACTCTTAAAAGTAGAATTGTTGGTCTCCTTTCTCTTGGTACTCCTCGGGGCCAGAGAGCAGGCCGTGGTTCTAGCCGTCGAGGACGCGGTGGGGGTACTGTACTTAACCCAGTGTTCCAACCCTTCTTTGATGCCTTTAGTAAAAATAATATTAAAGCAAAAGTTAACGCATTTGGTAATGCTGTTCGTACAAACGCTATTCCTGCTATTGCCGCTATGGGTGGTATCGTACAGAACCTTGCAGCTCCAGCACTAGCTAGGATGCAAGCTATCTTCTCTAGTCTTCCTACCTCACTAAGGCGCGCTACTCGTAGTATGGGTTCTTTCGGTAGGGTTGGTGCTGCGTCTATTGCTGCTCTTGTTGCCGGTGCAGGTATGGCTTCTGCCGGTTCTGGCGATGGAGCAAACGGGGTCGCTACCATTGTTGCTGCGTCTATTGCTGCTCTTGTTGTCGGTTCAGGTATTGTAGAGCAGGCGGTAGGTCTTGCTGGAAGAAAACTTGGTCTTGGTCTTGCTATTGATACAGCCAAAAGCTTTGGTTCTGCTATCCTTGGGTTACTTAGCCGGGCGCTCTTAGCTATTCCTACTCTTCTTAAAGGTGTGATTGCTACCTTAGCATTTAAGATTATTGCCACTATTACAGCTGCAGTTGTAGTTGGCGGTATTGCCTATACACTTATCTTTGGTGAAGGAGATACCTTCAGGGGAAAGTTTGATAGCCAAATAAACTACGCTAGACGTAAGCTTGGCCTCTTAAACGAAGCTACAGTTTCTAATGCGGTTGATGTTCGTTCTACGTCTCGTACCATTGCTGCTCGCGGTCAATTTGGTCGTAATGCATTTGAGAATAGAAGAAACAAAGAGAGTATTGAAACTCTTAACTTCCAAGCTCTTAGTGATGTTTCAGCAGGTAAGATCATTGACTCTGTTAATAGTCTTGAGGCTATCCAGATCAAGTACAACCAAGAAATTCTAACTTATGGTAGTGCTACAGCAGAGACTACAAGCCGTCTTGAGGCCGCTCAAGAAAGAACTACTGCCGCTATTGATAAAGCAGCAGATGAGGCAGCTAACAGAGATACAGGGGTTGCCGCAGCTCTAAGTGTTCAAAATAGACCGGGCTTCGCTGATTTCAGAAATCTTCTTAGCGATATTACCGTATTCCTTGGTGGGGAACAATCAGACTTCTCTAAACAAAGTGACATTCTTGCTAACATTGCAGAGACACTTGGGGAAGGACCTGTTACAGCGGAAGGTCTAACTAGATTTGCTTCTGCCCTTCAGATAAACCAAACACCGGAGCAAATAGAATCTCTGTTTGGAGAAGATACTGCCGCCCTCCTAGGTGGTATTGCCAACAGAGACCCTTCTGAGTTCTCAACAGAGTTTACCAACTCTATCAATGAACTGATTGTTGCCCTTTCGGAAGAACGATTTGGTAATGCGACACTTAACCCGCTGAAGAGTAATACTACTAACCCTATTCTTGAGCTTATTAGGGATCGTAATGTTAGAGATGCTCGTTCAAACTTTGATGAAGCCGCTCGTAGGAACCCTGAGCTTGTTGCTAGACAAAGAGCAACTGAAAACTTTGAGAATGCTGTAAGAGCACTTGAGGACCAGAGCCTAAATACTCTTGGTAACAGATCTCTAATTTCTACTTCAGAGTCTAAGCTTATCTCTGATGCGTTCTCATCTGCTCTAGCGGGAAGAGGAAATCTAGAAGATACCCTTGCTAGAAGACAAGCTGGAGACGCTACCGATGGTGATGTTGCTAGAGCTAGATCCTTCTTGGCTGAGGCCGAAACAAGCCTAGAACAGACTATTACAAGTGCACTACGAGATGGATCTGCTCAAGCAAACTTTACAAGACTAGCGGACGAAGTCGGTGATATTATTGATCCCGCTAAGATCGCTCAGATTGCTAGTGATGCCACTAGTTTTGGTATCCAAGAAGGCATAGAGACAACTAAGATCAGCCTTGGTGGGTTCTCTGATATCTCATCAACTCTAACTGAGCTTGAGAACGTTAGAGAGCAAATGGAAGCAATTGGTGCTCTGCCGGTTGTGACTAATGAGAATGCTAGACTGTTTGCAAATCTTAAGCAAGATGAGGCTGAGCTTAGTAAAATACTTGGCCTGCTTTCTCAATCCGCTAATATCCAGTTGTTCTCAGAAGACCTTGCTAAGGGCGAAGCTACTCGTGATCAGATCATTGAAGTTATTAATTCTGCTCTTGCCCTAAAAGGTATCTCAATTGATGCTGATAAACTTCTTAATGCTCCGGATAGCCTTATTTCTAATCTTGGTAAAATCGCTTCTGGGTTCTTGTCAGCTGCATTTGCTCGCGATACTCTTGCAGCAGGTGGCGAAGTTGATGATACAACTATTGACAAAGTAATCGAAAAGTTAAAGGCAAGAGGGAAGGCTCTTTCCGATGCTATCTCTAGTGGGGGTCTGAATACTAGCAATGGCGGTGGTGGTGGCGGTGGTACTACCAATACTCCTATTCAAAGACTGCTAAGTGATATTGGTCTAACAATAGAAGGATTAGTCGGCCTAACTGGTGGAGAAACTAACTCACTCTTCTCTTCGCTCAAGAAGATCGAAGCAGCAGAAAAGCGTATTAACAACTCTGCTCTTACCAATGTTGGCCTTCGTAAACAACAGCTTGATATTATCAGGAATCAGGAAGCTGAAATAGAGAAAATCCTGTCTAATGGTAATGTTAACTCAGCAGAGGCCGCAGGGTTTAGCCCTGAAGTGCTTGGTGGTGGCGCTGGAGCAATAGAACTCCAAAGAGAGATCAACCGTATCATTCGTGAGCGTGGTCTCATAAGCGCTAATAATACGGAAGAGATTGCGAGAGCTAACAATGAGCTTTCTAGCGCTCAAGCTAGACTCGACTCTATGCTGTCTACTTCTCAGAGGCTATCTGATGGGCTTAGAGACGGTCTGAGAGAGGGTCTAGGAAAGGTCTTCAAAGAGGGTGATCTTGAAGGTGGTATTATGGCTTTTGCTGATAAATTCTCCTCAACTGTTGTTGACACCTTCATTGACGCATTTGTTACATCCTTAATTGAGACTGCAGGTATAAAAGAATTCTTTGATGGAATTACCTCTAGCCTGTTTGATATTCTCGGTGGACTCGGTGGAGGAGGTGGTCTATCAGGTATACTTTCTAGTGCTTTTAGTTTATTTGGATTTGGAGCTGACCGTGGTGGTACTGTTCCTCTTATCCCGGGTGCTCAGGTAGGTAAGGACTCGGTCCCTGCCTTACTGAAACCGGGTGAGATTGTTACAACTACCCAAGATGCTAGAACTAATAATAGATCCACAGAGTCAAAGGATACTCAGGTGTTTAACATCAACATCACTGGTGACATCTCTCGTCAAACTCGTAAAGAGGTTCTTACAATGATCCCAGACATTGCCGGTGGAGTAGGGTCCTACAACAGGGAAGTTGGCGTATACTAAGATAATCCAAACTAAGGTCATCTCTCACTTCGAGGGGTGGCCTATTTTATCAGAAAGGTTTTGTATAATATGAAAAAATGGAAAGAAAAGTTTAACCTAAAGGGGGGAAAACTATACCATCAAAAGAGTGTTGGTAGGGCCAGAGCAGGGGCAAGAGCGGGCACTGATCATGGTGATGGTTATAGGACTGTAAGGATTGACGGGAAGGCTGTGTATGAACATCGTATTGTAAAAGAAATCACTACAGGTAAGAAGATAAGATCTGGTGATGTTGATCATAAGGATAGAAACAGATCGAACAACAAACCCTCTAACCTTAGGCAGGCGACTAGATCAGACAATCTGAAAAATAGGTCTAGTTGGGCTGCTAAAAAGCCCGTTAAAAAGTGAGAAAAACAAAGCATCTATAATGAACGAAAGTTCATCCTCCGAAAACCCAAACACAAGGAAAGTGATAAAAAATGAGCCTATTTATACTTAGGGCTATTAAGCTAAAGGGCGAAACAGAGTTTCATGTTTTTAAAGACATTGAAGGAAACTACGGAGAAGATAAGGTAGCAGTGTTTAATATACCAGCTGGCTCTGGTATCTACGTATCATTTCTTCAATGGGCGGCACACAACAATCACACTGTAATAGGAGAAAACAAAGGAGGATCCCGATACCCCATACATGATCCAAACTCAACAAAGATCATAACCGACCCATCTGAACTATAACCCCCAAAAAGGAACGATCAATATGTTGATACTCGATAAAGAAGTCATACCGGAACTTAAAGAACCTGTTGGCTTTTACTTCCATATGAAAGACAAACCAGAAGAAGAGTGTATTGCACTCTACACTGATGATCCCACCGAGGTTGTTGTGTTCTACTATGACGGGGTAGTTTCTGTTCAAAAATTAAGGCACTTCCCTAATGAAGAGATTAAGAGATTCATTTATCAGGGGGAAAAAATAGGTATCACTATAACCAAGGAAAAGTAACTATTCTGGACCGCCAATTACATCGAAGCCAACTCTGAGGAGTACTTTAAATGACACGTCAAGAAGCCTTTGACAAAGCTGCTCGGCACTTGATTTCCACAGGCAAGAAAAGCGCCGATAGTATAAGCTGTACTTACAGCGGGTCAGGATGTGCAATACGTCCATTCATCCCAGATGGAGAAGATCCCAAAAAATGGGACGGCTATGGGTCCATCATGGACATAATTATATCCAACCCCAAACAAGTCCCCGACTTCATCAAAGCAGACATAGACTTTTTCCAAGACTTACAGAGCACCCATGATAACTGCAACGATGGCAAAGACTTCCTTCCGAAGTTCATCAACAAAATGCGTTATCTTGCCACCGAATACAACCTGAACACGGAGGTACTTGACACATGACCCGCGTTTCTGTCTACTTCAATCTCCACCGCAAGTGTTTCTCAATCCGCCCTGCTTAAGCCCCATGTGCGATTCGGTGGTTAAAGAAGAACAAACTTGGTAACAAAGTAGGAAAACGTACGAAAAAAAGTGAGAAAAACGAAGCATCTATAATGAACGAAAGTTCATCGTTCATCAACCCAACGCTCAATGAAAGGGCACAACTATGTTTGCTATTGCTATCTCTGGTTTCGTTGCGATCTTAGGTTCTTTTGGGATCAACTTTGCTGCAATGAAAATTGCTACTGTTGTTGGAGCAACCGTTTATAACGCAGTATGGGCAGCCCCAATAGCTTATGCTTTTACTGCAATAATTGCACAGTTTCCAATTGTTGCATTTATTGTTGCTCTGGTTTAGAGCAATAAACGGGCTTTGAAAGCTAACACCTGAACATGTGTATAAACTGTTCATCAACCCAACGCTCAAGTTGCTAAAAAGCCCACTAAAAAGTGAGAAAAACGAAGCATCTATAATGAACGAAAGTTCATCGTTCATCAACCCAACGCTCAATGAAAGGGCACAACTATGTTTGCTATTGCTATCTCTGGTTTCGTTGCGATCTTAGGTTCTTTTGGGATCAACTTTGCTGCAATGAAAATTGCTACTGTTGTTGGAGCAACCGTTTATAACGCAGTATGGGCAGCCCCAATAGCTTATGCTTTTACTGCAATAATTGCACAGTTTCCAATTGTTGCATTTATTGTTGCTCTGGTTTAGAGCAATAAACGGGCTTTGAAAGCTAACACCTGAACATGTGTATAAACTGTTCATCAACCCAACGCTCAA
>Ga0307951_1000001_pt1 | contig 147614 bp, 134 predicted proteins | sample OrgLakmetagen374_FD_201842 | JGI IMG/M metagenome (GOLD analysis project Ga0307951, IMG submission 201842) | Saline water microbial communities from Organic Lake, Antarctica - #374 | ecosystem: Environmental > Aquatic > Non-marine Saline and Alkaline > Saline | place: Antarctica: Organic Lake... | reverse complement strand
CGGGGCTGCGATGCATCCGGCGCCGGGGCGTTCACCGAAAGGCCGGACAAGGCCCTGATTGAATCCCTGGATCGCCTTTTCTGCGGCGAGCCGGAGGTGGCGGTATGAGCCTGAACTCGGTGCAGGAAGCCCTTGGCCTTTTGGATAACTGGGTAGAGCTGGGCTGGCTAAGGGCACTGGACCATGCCTTTGCCGAGTTTGTTTGTAAACTGTCGGCGCAAGGCGGTTCCTCAGAAGAGAGCGATCAGCCTGCGCCGGAACTTGCGATTCTGGCCGCCATGGTGTCCCACCAGGTTGGCAGGGGGCATGTTTGCCTGGATATCAGCCAGCTGTGTGAAAACGCCGAGGCGACTCTGGTCTTGCCCCCGGAAGGCGCCGCGCCGTTTGCAGAGGCCCCGGATAGCCTGCGGCACCCGGCGGATCTATTCCGGGCCATGGCGCCGGACGACCTGATTAACGCTATTCGCCAAAGCCGCGCGGTCAGTGGCGGGGATGATTCTACTCCGCTGGTACTCGACGGCACCCGGCTTTATCTGCGCCGGTTCTGGCGCTATGAACAGAAGATTGCGGCGGGCATCAGGCAGCGCCTCAGCGTTGGCGCCAGCGAGAACGATCAACAGCTTTCTGGTGCACTGGACGCAATTTTTGGGAGAAAAGATGCGGAGGGTGATGAGGACGTCGTCGATTATCAGAAAGTCGCCTGCGCCGTGGCGGCAAGAAACCGCTTCAGCGTGATTACCGGCGGACCGGGCACGGGCAAAACCACCACTGTGCTCAACCTGCTGGCGGCCTTGCAATCCATGGCCTGCCAGAGCCCCGGGGTCAATCCGGACGAGCCCTATCTGCGCATCCGCCTTTCTGCACCTACGGGCAAAGCCGCGGCCCGGCTTAGCGAATCCATTGGCGGGGCGCTGAGTAAATTGCCTTTGTCGGCGCTGCCGGGTAAGCCGGACGCCTCCGCTATTCCCACGGAAGTGACGACTCTGCACCGCCTGCTGGGCAGCCGGCCGGGTTCCCGCCAGTTCCGGTATAACGAAGATAACCCGCTGCCGCTGGATATTCTGGTGATCGACGAAGCCTCCATGGTGGATGTGGACCTGATGGCCTCGGTGTTTGCTGCCCTGCCGGACAATGCCCGGCTGATCATGCTGGGCGACAAAGACCAGCTGGCGTCGGTGGATGCGGGGGCGGTGCTGGGCGAACTCTGCCAGCGGGCCAGCGGCGGACATTACCGGCCGGAGACTCTGGATTGGCTGGAAGCCATGACCGGCTACCGGCTTCCCGGTGAGCTGGCAGATGCGCAGGGTCAACCGCTGGACCAGGCGGTGGCCATGCTGCGGAAGAGTTACCGCTTCGATGCCCGGAGCGGCATTGGCGTGCTGGCGCTCGCGACCAACGAGGGTCGCTTTGATTCGACCCTGATCAGGCAATGTCAGTCCGGAATATTTCCGGATATTGCCTGGTTTGGGCGAGCCGCACTGGTGTCCGCCCCGTCAGACCACCCGGCCACTCCCGATGCGCTGATGCCACTGGCCCGCCACGCCAGCACCGGCAGTGCCCGGGCGTTTGCCAACGCCGGTGAAGGCCGGACGGTAAAAGGTGAATCGGTGGATGCCCCTGTGGGTTATGGCCATTACCTGCGGATCATGGCTGATCAGCGCCCGGCGGTGGACTCCGGGGCAGATCGGGCCGATTGGGACGCCTGGGCCGCCGGGGTGTTATCGGCCTTCGGCCAGTTCCAGATGCTGTGCGCCCTGCGCAAAGGACCTTTTGGGGTGGAAGGGCTGAATCGGCTGATTGCCGGGGAACTGCAGGGCGCGGGCCTGATTACCCGGGCCGAAGGCTGGTATGCCGGGCGTCCGGTGCTGGTCACGGGTAACGACTATAATCTGGGGCTGATGAACGGCGATATCGGCGTGACGTTGCGGGTCCCCTGGGACCGCAACGAAGCCGGGGAGCCGGTGGATACCCTGCGGGTGGCCTTTCCGTCCAGTGACGGCAGTGGTGCCATTCGCTGGGTGTCCCCGAGCCGGTTACAGTCCCTGGAAACCGTGTACGCCATGACGGTGCACAAGTCTCAGGGCTCGGAGTTCACCCACGCCTGTCTGGTGATCCCGGACCGGCTGACCCCGGTGCTGACCCGGGAACTGATCTACACCGGCATTACCCGGGCCCGGCACTGGCTAAGCCTGGCGGTACCGCAGGAAGTTGTGGTGAAAGAAGCCGTGGGTCGTGGGGTGATCCGCGCGTCCGGGCTGGCCGGTCTATTATACTGATGCGGGTAACTGATCACCCATCGCAGGAAAAGAATGCAGGACGAGAGCGTATGAAGATCAAACAACAGTTACCACCGTGCTTTCAACAGACGCCATCGTACTATCTCCGGAAGCTTCTGAACCGGAAGTTTCTGGTTCTGTTTGCGCCTGTACTGCTGATGCTGGCGGGCTGTGTCAGTGCCCCGGCGACTGACAGTGCCGGCGGCGACACTGCCGGAGTTCCCCTCAGCAACACCTACTGGCAACTGGTGAAGGTGGGCCCGGAAGCTTTACCGGACGCGGCCGACGAACGGCAACCGCACATTCTGTTTCTGGACGATGGCAGGGTGCGGGGGTTCAGCGGTTGCAACCAGTACAGGGGCGACTATCGGGTGGCAGGCGATAACCTGATGTTTGATGCCATGAGTAGCACTCGCATGGCGTGCGGGGGGAGTCAGACAGAGCAGCTGCTTTTTGCTGCCTTTGCCAGAACCGTTGGCGTTAACCTCGACGGGACCAGGCTTCGCCTGCTGGGGGAAAACGCCCAGGTCCTGGCGGAATTCAAGGCAGTCACCCGGCGGTAAATCTAGGGTGCCGCCAGGCAGGCGGCCAAAAACTCCCGAAACTCGCTGACCAGCCTCTCCAGACTGTCCTGCAGCCGGTGGCCGTCCGGCAGCACCAGCACAGGCAGCTTTTGCGCCTGCGCGAGCTCAATCACCGGCATCGGCAGAACCACATCGTCGTCCCAGCCGTGAATGATCTGGGTATGCCGGGCCTGAATCCGGGGGCTTGATCCCGGGTAGTCCTTCATGGCCAGTGCCGGGGCCATCAGAAAACACCCCCGCACCGGCGTATCGGCGCTGGTCTGCGCGCACACCCAGCCGCCCATGCTGGAACCGGACAGAATGATGTTTTCAGGCCGGGCGCCGGACTCATCGATGGCCGCCCGCATCTGCTGCAGCCGGGTGGCAGGATCGTTTGTGCTGCGGTGGTCCAGGGCAACGACGGTGACGCCGGCAAAGGTTTCGGCCTCGGCTTTCAGGGCCTGTACCTTGGTGCTGTCCGGGCCGCTTTCCAGGCCGTGGGATAAGAACACGTGAATGCTGTCAGTCATGAAAGGCTCCTGTTAGCTGCGCGGGTTTCAGTGCGGGTGGCGGCCAGAATATCCAGCGCGTGCCGACGCTTTTCGGGGTCGTACAGATCGATGGTGAACATCACTTCGTCGACCTCAACCGAATCGAGCAGGCGGTCAAGCTGTTGGCGAACGGTGTCTGCGCTGCCCAGCAGCTGCAGCGACAGAAAGTCCTGCACGCCGGCTTTTTCCCCGGCATTCCAGAGCCCGTTCATGGATTCAACCGGCGGGCGCATCCACAGGGGCTGACCGCGAAAAAGCGACAGGATGCGCTGATGGCTGGTGGTGGCCAGGAATCGGGCCTCCTCGTCTGTATCGGCAGGGACGGCGGGCACTGCCAGCATGGCGTAGGGCTTCTTCAGAGTATCCGAAGGCTGGAACTGGCTCCGGTACAGATGAATCGCCTCACGATACAGACGTGGGGCAAAGTGCCCGGCAAACGCGTAGGGCAACCCTCGCTGGGCGGCCAGCTGGGCGCTGTAAAGGCTGGAGCCCAGTAGCCAGATGGGCACGTTGGTGTCGGCGCCGGGAATGGCCTTTACCTGCTGTCCCGGCTGTAACGGGCCGAGCAACGTCTGCAACCGGGCGACGTCTTCCGGAAACTGCTCCGCGCCCAGATGGTCCCGCCGCAGGGCGCGGCTGGTAATGGGGTCGGTGCCCGGAGCACGACCCAGGCCAAGGTCAATCCGGCCGGGGTAAAGGCTTTCCAGCGTGCCAAACTGCTCGGCAACGACCAGCGGCGGGTGGTTTGGCAGCATGATACCGCCGGAGCCGACGCGAAGGGTTCGGGTAGCTCCGGCGATATGTCCGATCAGTACCGACGTGGCGGAACTGCTGATGCCTTCCATATTATGGTGCTCGGCCAGCCAGAACCGGTTGAAGCCCAGTTGCTCGCCGTGCCTGGCGTAGGCCACGCTATTGGCAAGGGTCTGGCCGACAGAGTCGCCCTCTCTGACAGAGGCCAGCTCCAGAAGTGAATAGGGAATAGAGCGGTGGGTTTTTTGCCCCCCTGGCTCGGGAGATGGATGCGACATTGGAAACTCCAGCTTGTAATAGCGGTAATGATAACAAATTCGTCAACCGTTTCCCCGGCGCGTGGACGTTATCGCCTGATTGCAGCAAGCCGGCACCGTGAAACGTCGCTGACCCGCTATCCCTGCTGCCACCAGCCGGGTAGCAGCGAGCGGATACGGGGCTGCATGAACCGGTCGTCCACCAGCCAGATCACCCCCCGGTCGTCCTGGGTGCGGATGACCCGCCCGGCGGCCTGAACCACCTTCTGCATGCCCGGTATCAGATAGGTGTAGTCGTGTCCGGCCTGAAAGCGCTGCTCCAGCCGCTGGCGCAGAATCTCGTGCCAGTTATCGAAGGGGGGCAGGCCCAAAGTTGCCACAAACGCGCCGATCAGGCGGTTGCCGGGCAGGTCGATGCCCTCGCTGAATATGCCGCCCAGAACCGCAAAGGCCACTCCGCTGCTGTCTTCCCCGAACGCACTCAGAAATTCCTGCCGCTGACCGGCGGACATGCCCGGCCGCTGGTGGCGTTGCGGAATATCCGGCGCTGACTGCGCAAGCGCGTCGCTCACCTGGTTGAGGTAAGCAAAGCTGCTGAAAAACGCCAGGTAGTTACCCGGCCGTTCCCGGCATTGCCGGGCAATCAGGTCGGCAATGGGTGCCAGCGATCGCGCCCGGTCCGCTTGCCGCGTACTGATGCCCGGAGTGAAATGCACCTGAAGCTGATCGGCGCTGAACGGTCCGGGCAGTGAGCGGAATCGGGTGTTGTCCGGCAGGCCCAGTAAATCCCGGTAGTATTCGCCCGGGGACAGGGTGGCGGAAAACAGAAGAGTGCTTTGCGCCGCTGCAAACCGTGGTGCCAGAAAGTCTGCCGGAATCAGGTTCTGTATCGACAGGCGGGCATCGCCACGGCCCGGGCGGGCGAGTTCGCACAGGGAGTGATCGCTGAACACCTCCGCCAGTTTGGTAAATCCCAGGCACTCGAAGAGTAGCTCCTGCAGCGCCAGGTCCGGCGGGTTGTCCGCCAGATAGTCGCTTATGCCAGAAACCAGGCGGTTCAGGGCGCCGGTCAGGCTGGCGGGAAGGTGCTCGAGATTCACCGGCGGTCCGCCGGGCTCGGGTGCCTGCTCACGAATCAGCGATTGCCACGCCCGGGCCAGGCCGTTGATGCCGGCTTTCAGGCTTTTCGGGGCCTGCTTTTTTATCTGCAGCAGGCGGCGCTGTCCCAGGGTGACGGAGTACATGCCCCGGGCCCGGTCCACCAGATTGTGGGCTTCGTCAATCAGCAGCCCCGCGTTCCAGTCGTTCTGCCGGATCAGCGCGTGTAGCAGGGCGGACTGATCGAACATCCGGTTAACGTCAGCAACCACCAGGTCACACCAGCGCGCCATTTCCTGAGCCAGGAAATAGGGGCAGATGCCGGCATCCGCCGCAATCCGCGCCAGCACCTCCCGGCTCAGAATGCCCGGGTAATCCGCGGCGGCCTGTCGGGCCTGCGGCAGTCGATCAAAAAAGCCTTTTGCCAGTGGGCAGTCATCGCCGTGGCAGGCTTTATCCGGGTGTTCGCAGGCATGGTCCTTGGCCACCAGTTCCAGGGCGCGCAGTTCCAGGGCTTCGGGCTGGGCAGCCGCCAGTGTGTCCACCGCTTCCATGGCCACCTGCCGGGCCGTATTGCGGCTGGTAAGGTAGAACAGCCGGTCCTGTTGTGCCGGTGGCATGGCCTTGAGCGCGGGAAACAGCGTGCCCATGGTTTTGCCCAGCCCGGTGGGAGCTTCCAGCAGCAGAGAGTGGTGGCGAGCGCTGTTTTTGTAGACGGTTTCCGACAGCGCCCGTTGTTGTGGCCGGAAGTCGGCAAAGGGAAAGGTCAGCGCGGACAGCGAGCGGTTTCGGGCGTCGCGATGGGCCTTTTCCCGTTCCGCCCAGCCGGCGTAAAGCGCACAAAGCTGCTCCAGTTCCTGCCAGAGCGTATCGGCGGATGCGGTCTCGATAACCGGCGTTTCCCTGTCCTTGCCAATATCGTAATAGATCAGCGCCAACTCTATGGACGCGCGCTTTTCTTCCCGGCATAGAAGGGCGCCATAGACCCTCAACTGGGCGCGATGGAGATGGCGCTGGGCCTCGCGAACCCGGGACAGGTCGCCACGGTGGGTTTTGATTTCTTCCAGGCGCCCGGTGACCGGGTCCCAGCCGTCGGCCCGCCCGCTGACTGAGAGGTTGCCACACTGGCCTGCCAGCGACTTTTCGCTCTGGTAACGCGGTCCGCGCCTGGCCTGGACAGCGCCGTGGCCGGCTATGCCTTGTTCCGACGTGGGCGCGGGGGTGTACCGCAGGTCCAGATCACCTTTGCGGGCGGCAAATTCGCACAGCGTTCTGACCGACACCCTTTGTTCAGTCATGGTGAGCCTTCAGCCCAACGAACATAACAGACGGACACCGGAACGCCCTGTTCCACGCAGTATTCCAGCCAGCGGGTCTGGTGGTCCTGCAGCCGGTCACCCGGGCCTTTGACTTCGATCATTTCATAACGCTGGCCGGAGTCCGGGTGGGCCGGATTGAACCGGATCAGGTCGGGCAATCCGCTGCGGTGTATGCGAAGGTCCGCCATCAGGCGCCTGAACATTGTTTCAAGATGGACGGCCGGGATGCATGCCAGGGCCAGCTCCAGCAGTGATTCGGTCATCACCGGCCAGACCACAAAGGGCGATGCGATACCCCGCTTCTGTTGCCAGATTTTGCGGATACGATCCCGGTAACCGCCGCTGCGCAGTTCTGACAGGCAGTCGTCGAACAGGGCCTGGCGGCGGTTCAGAAAGTCCTCCCGGTACAGGTCCACGGGGCCGGTGTGGAAAGGATGAAAAAATGCGCCGGTCACGGGGGCGAATATGGCGGGCCAGCACAGCAGGCCAAAGAGGCCGGTAATCAGCGTGTTTTCAACATAGGCCACCGGGGTTTCCGGGCTGTGTAGGTGTGCCATGGCGCGCCATTCCACGGAATGCCCGGCAGGGTTGTCCAGCGTCAGGGTAAACCGGGGAATGACTGGCCGTTGCCTGTGTGCGGGTGCTCGCTGGTCAAGTTTTTTCGCCAGTCTGGACATCAGCCGTTTCAGTCCCTGAACTTCGGAATCATTGCGGGGATTGTCAGCGGCGCGCGCGGCTTCCTGCCAGGCTTCGCCGAACCGCTTCTGGCGTTCCAGCAGCCGTAGCCGGCGTAACCGTGCCTCGCGATGCCGGCTTTCATCGTAGGCATGAAGGGCCAGGGCAGCATCCTTTGCCCGCTCCGCCTGTCGCGCCAGTTCAAACAGCAGTCGCCCGCGCCTGGCCTCCAGCCAGGCATTGTCCGACGCGGCAGGAATGTCTGCGGCGATGACGTCGGGCGGTTCGCCGTCATCCAGTCGTTCCCGGCAATGGTGAAGCAGCAGGTAGCGGTCCACTTCCTCGCGGGCGCCGAAAGCACGGGCTTCCGGGGTAAAAGATACTTTCTCATAGTTCTGGTGGCCCAGTTCCACCATGACGAAATCGGACCAGTTCTGGCGCAGATTGCCGAAAAACATCAGCCTCAGCCGGTCGAACAGGGTCATATGGCGAAGCCGCACCACGCGGGTGTCCAGCTCCGGCAGCCAGTCGCTGACGGGTGCGGTCTCGGGAAAGGCGCCCTGCATGGCTTCTTTGAGCTGACCTTTCGGCGTGGTCGCTTTCAGGCCAAGGGCGCTGATCCGGTCGGCCATCGCCAGCCGCAGTTCTGCAAGAGTAAAGAGCCGGAACAGGTCGGCGATGGCTATCTGCGGGTCTGTTTGCGCCCAGCCGGTTGCGACAACGTCTGCCATCAGGTCGGGAACAGGCTGTGTCAGCTCCGGATAATGAAGTTTTTCCACCCGGAAATACTCGCCGGTGCGCATCACCATCCGCGCCAGCAGGGCCCGGGCATCCGGAGACAGGGCCATCAGCTGGTCAACCAGCTGCCGCTCGTTTGCCAGCAGCAGGTCGCTGTGGTGCCGGTGCACCCACAGAACCACGGTCTCGAAGTTTGTGCGATAGTAAAGCGGGTCGTTCAGGTCCGCTGCTATGGGGGGTGAGGCAAAGGTCATCGGATAGCGGCATTCGAAACTGTTTACGGGCTCAGAGCGTAACCTATACGTTAATAAAATGCCTTATGGAGATGTGGCCATGCGAGCCCTGATCAGCGTTCTTTCCGTTACCGCCATGCTTTTGTCCACGCCTGCCCTGGCCGCCAGTTGTCCGGCATTTCTGGATCACGACCTGCGCAGGCTTCACTCCCAGGATTCGGTCAACCTGTGTGAACTGTCGGCAGGCAAGCCCCTGCTGGTGGTGAATACCGCCAGCCGCTGCGGGTTCACCGGCCAGTTTGACGGTCTGGAGAAGATTCATCAGGAATACGGGGACAAGGGCCTGGTGGTGGTTGGCTTTGCCAGCGACGATTTCCGCCAGGAGGCCGACAGTGAGGCGGAAGCGGCCAACATCTGTTTCAAGAATTTCGGCGTTACCTTCACCATGATTGCGCCCACGTCTGTTACGGGCGATGCGGCGAATCCGGTGTTTGCGGCGCTTAACCGCCAGAGCAGCGCGCCGGGATGGAACTTCTTCAAGTACGTGGTGAACCCTCAGGGGGAGGTGGTGGCGCGTTTTCCCAGCCAGGTGTCGCCGGACGACCGGCGTCTGCGGGCAGCTCTGGACCAGGCCGTGGCGGGGAACTGATCCGCTGAGGAGGATCAGTCAGTTCCGCCCGGTTGCGACCATTCTGCTTGGCCGTATACAGAGCGGTATCGGCCTGCTGCATCATGCCTGCAAAGGTGGTGTGCCCGGCGTGTCGCTCAACTCCGCCAATGCTGGCTGACAGCCTCATGGGCAGGCCGCTGACCTCCGTGCCCTGGGCGGAGATTGCGGCCAGCAGCCGCTCGGTAATGCGGTGCAGGTCTTCATCGCGGGAAAGCGGCAGAACGATGGCGAATTCCTCGCCTCCAATCCGCCCGACAATGTCATTGTCGCGCACCTCGTTTTCCAGCGTGCGGGCGACCACTCGCAACGCATCATCTCCGGCAGCGTGGCCCCAGCGGTCGTTAACCGGTTTGAAATGGTCCAGGTCCAGCATCAGCACCGCCAGCGCTGAATCACTCGCCCTTGACGCGCTGAACGCTCGGCTGCCCTGCCGCATCAATGAGCGCCGGTTATACAGACCAGTCAGGCTGTCCCGTTCCGCCAGCGTCCGCAACCGCCGTTCTGACAGCGAGAACGCCATCAGTGGCAGGGCCAGGGCCGTGCCGGTGGCCAACAGGATATGGTTGATCAGAATCAGTCGCAGAATCAGGGCCAGCTCATGAACTCCGCCGGTGATGAGATCGGCGGCAATGACCAGCGCCTGGGCCATCATCAGCGTGCCGTGGATAACGAACAGAACCTGCAGAACCCGAGCGGGCAGCTTTACCCGGGCGCCAATGGCGGACAACCGATAGACTGCGACGCTGAAAATCAGGGCGGAATACAGCGCGGTAATGCCCCGCGGCACCAGCGGTGATTGCGCCAGGCTGGCGATAAGCATCAGCAGATAGAGGCCGAAACTGGCGGCCGCTATCTGGCGGAAGCGTCGATAATGCCGGCCAGGAAACCGCGAGAACTCCCGCAGCCCGATCAGCACCAGCAGGGGCGACAGGCCCAGCAGGCCGTGGGCCAGGAGCAGGGTGATCAGAGGGGCGTCGACGACGGCACGTGCGCCGGCGAGCAGGCTGCCGACCGCAAAGGTGGCGCAGGCGAAAGCCCATGTCCGGAAGCAGGACTGTTTGCCGCGCAGGTGGTATATCCACCAAAGCAACGCGCCGATCAGGCCGTTGAGGGTAACGGACATCAGCAGCAGAGTGGGCAGGTGAAGTTCAAACGTCATGGATACCAGCGACACAATAAAGCCATCCGGCCAGCGTAGGGCAGACTCGGGCAACACTCCAGAGCAATATTGTAGAATTTGGTACGGGGAAGAGTCCGCCGCCGGTTATACCCGGCGGCGGCAAGGTCAGGCGTTTTTCAGCGTGTTCATGTCAATCACGAAGCGGTACTTCACATCGCCTTTTTTCATGCGCTCGTAGGCTTCGTTGATGTTCTGGATATCCAGCATCTCCACATCGCAGGTGATATCGTGCTCGGCGCAGAAGTCCAGGACCTCCTGGGTTTCCGGCATGCCACCGATCAGGGAGCCAGCCAGCACACGGCGCTTGCCGACCAGAGCACCGGCCTGCAGCGCGGGTTCAATCGGGTCCAGCAAGCCAACCAGAATATGCGTGCCGTCGAATTTCAGGCAGTTCAGGTAGGCGTTGATGTCGTGCTGAACCGGTACGGTATCCAGCATGAAATCAAAGGTTTCGCTGGCCGCTTTCATCTGTGCCTCGTCGGTGGAGATCACCACATGGTCTGCGCCCTGCTTCTTGGCTTCCGCCACCTTGCTCTCGGAGCGGGTAAAGAGGGTCACTTCCGCACCCAGCGCTTTGGCAAATTTAACGCCCATGTGGCCAAGGCCGCCCATACCGATCACGCCCACTTTGTCACCGGCTTTGACGCCATAGTGGCGCAGCGGTGAATAGGTGGTAATACCGGCACACAGAATCGGGGCGGCGGCTGCCGGGTCCAGCTTCTCCGGCACTTTCACCACGAACCGCTCGCTGACCACAACCCGGTCCGAGTAGCCGCCGTAGGTAACGGAGCCGTCGTAACGGTCGACGCCGTTGTAGGTGGCGGTCATGCCCGCTGCACAGTATTGCTCGAGCCCGGACTCACAGGCGGAACAGCTGCGGCAGGAATCCACCATGCAGCCGACTCCCACGGTGTCGCCAACCTTGTAGTCCTTGACATCCGGGCCAACGGCCGTCACGCGGCCGATGATTTCATGGCCGGGTACTACCGGGAACCGGCTTACGCCCCAATCATTCTGGGCAAAATGAATGTCGGTATGGCACACGCCACAGTAATCGATCTCGATGGAGACATCGTCAGGGCGGGGCTCACGACGCTCAAAATTCATCGGCGCCAGTTTCGACTCGGCAGACTGGGCTGCGTAACCTTTGGCATTCGCCATGGTATTGGGTCCTTCAATTGCTTGGGTGTATTGCGTCAGATAGTTAGTTAACTACGAAGTAGGTGGGGGCTGGGTCGTGTTTTCCAACCGTGGGGTGGTTTACGCGCAGTTAATGTCGCTGGCCAGGCCGGCCATCCCCCGACGCCCCTGCCATGGGTTTTAGGGGCAGATGAGAGACCGGTCATTCTGGAAAGCGCTGTGCTAGCATCAGGGAAATAGGTGTGATCCGTCCGATACTGATAACAACGCAGGGACCTAACCATGAAGTATGTACCTCTTTACCTTGGCGGCGAATTCGTCCAGAGCCAGACCGACCAGTGGATCGACGTGACCGATCCGGCCACCAATGAAGTCATTGCAAAGGCACCCTGTACCACCGCCGATGAAATGACCCGGGCCATCGAAAGCGCCAGCGAAACCTTCAGGGCCTGGAAAGAAACCCCGGTGTCCGAGCGGGCTCGGGTGATGATGCGCTACCAGGCGCTGCTGAAAGAACACCACGATGACATTGCCGAGATCCTGTCCGGCGAAACTGGCAAAACCTTTGAAGACGCCAAAGGCGACGTCTGGCGCGGCATTGAGGTCGTCGAGCATGCCGCCAATATTCCCTCCATGATGATGGGCGAAACCGTGGAGAACGTTGCCCGCGAGATTGATACCTATTCCATCACCCAGCCTTTGGGGGTCTGTGCCGGTATCACGCCGTTCAACTTCCCGGCGATGATCCCACTGTGGATGTTCCCGCTGGCGATAGCCTGCGGGAACACCTTCATCCTGAAACCGTCCGAGCAGGACCCGCTGACGCCCACCCGGCTGGCGGAACTGTTTGAACAAGCAGGCGCGCCAAAGGGTGTGCTGCAGGTGGTGCACGGCGGTAAAGAGCAGGTGGATCGGCTGCTGACCGACCCGGCCATAAAAGCGGTGTCGTTCGTCGGCTCCGTGCCCGTGGGCCGTTATATCTATGAAACCGGTACCCGCAATATGAAACGGGTGCAGAGCCTGGCGGGTGCGAAAAACCACATGGTGATTCTGCCGGATGCGGACAAACAGCAGGTCGTCAATGCCCTGGTGGGTGCGTCGGTTGGCGCCGCCGGGCAGCGATGCATGGCCATTTCGGTGGCGGTCTTTGTGGGGGAAGCCCAGCAGTGGATTCCGGATGTGAAGCAGGCGCTGGCTGCCGCCAGGCCGGGTGCCTGGAATGATTCCGGTGCCAGCTACGGCCCGATCATCAGCCAGAAAGCCAGAGACAAGATTGAGCACCTGATCGGCCGCGGCGAAGCGGAAGGCGCTAACCTGCTGCTGGATGGCCGTGGCTGCACGGTTGTTGGTCTGCCAGACGGCAACTGGGTAGGCCCTACCCTGTTTTCCGGCGTGACCGAGGACATGGAAATCTACAAGGAAGAGATTTTTGGCCCCGTGCTGTCCTGTATGGAAGTGGATACCCTTGGCGACGCCATCGAGCTGGTGAATCGCAGCCCCTACGGTAATGGTACGTCGCTGTTCACCAGTTCCGGCGGCGCAGCCCGGCGTTACCAGCATGAAATCGACGTGGGTCAGGTGGGTATTAACGTGCCGATTCCGGTGCCCCTGCCGTTCTTCTCCTTCACCGGCTGGAAGGGTTCGTTCTACGGCGACCAGCACGCCTACGGCAAACAGGCGGTGCGTTTCTATACCGAAACCAAAACCGTCACGGCCCGTTGGTTCAGCAGCGATGCCCAGGCGGAAACCAATTTCTCCATCAGGATGCGGTGAGGCAACTCCATGGATTTTGACCTGACGGAGGATCAGCTGGCCTTCCGTGATGCTGCCCGGAACTTTGCCGAAAAGGCGATGGCCCCTCATGCCGCTAGATGGGACGCGGACCATACCTTTCCGGTGGACGTAATCCGCGACGGCGCCAGGCTGGGTTTCTGCGGCATCTACAGCCCCGAAGCCCAGGGCGGGTTGGGGCTGTCGCGGTTGGACACCAGTGTGATTGTGGAAGAGCTGGCCGCTGCCTGCCCATCCACCGCCGCGTTTTTCACCATTCACAATATGGCCGCCTGGATGGTAGCCACCTTCGGCAATGACGCGATGAAAACCGGCGTGGCCCCGCGCATGACTAGCGTTGAATGGCTTGGCTCTTACTGTCTTACCGAACCCGGTGCCGGTTCCGATGCCGGCAGTCTGCGCACCCGGGCCGAGAAAGACGGCGACAGCTATCTGATCAGCGGCAGCAAAGTGTTCATTTCAGGCGCGGGCGCCACCCAGGTGCTGGTGGTGATGGCCCGCACCGGTTCGCAGGACAGCGGAAGCAAGGGCGTCAGCGCCTTTGTGGTGCCCGCCGACGCGGAGGGCATTCATTACGGCAAGTGCGAGGAGAAAATGGGCTGGCACAGTCAGCCGACCCGCCAGGTGACCTTTGAGAATGTGCGCGTGCCCGTCGCCAACAGGCTGGGCGAAGAAGGCGAGGGCTTCCGCATCGCCATGAAAGGACTGGACGGTGGCCGGCTGAATATCGCCACCTGCTCCCTCGGTGGTGCCCGGGCGGCGTTACTCAGGGCCAGGAATTATCTTCACGAGCGGGAACAGTTTGGCCAGCCCCTGGCCAGCTTCCAGGCCCTGCAGTTCAAGCTGGCGGATATGGCCACTCAGCTGGTGGCGGCTCGCCAGATGGTTCGTCTGGGGGCCTTCAAGCTGGACTCCGGCGATCCGGAAGCCACCCTGCATTGTGCGATGGCCAAACAGTTCGCCACCGACGCCTGCTTTGATGTCTGCAACCAGGCGCTGCAACTGCACGGGGGCTATGGCTAAATCCGCGAGTACCCTTTGGAGCGTTATGTCCGGGATTTGCGGGTACATCAGATACTGGAAGGCACTAACGAGATCATGCGCCTGATCGTGGCGCGGCGGCTGCTTGTTGAGGGTGTTGTGGAGGCGATTCAGTAGGCGTTTTCCGGAAAAGGCATGCCCGAGTGGAAGACCCGGTGAATCTGGCGCCTGGGAATGACGATTGCGCGGCCGATTGATAAAGACCAGCAACCCCCAAAGCTCAAACAAGGAGAACAACCATGGCGACCATTACTTTTATCGGTCTGGGCAATATGGGTGGCCCCATGGCCGGCAACCTGCTGAAAGCAGGTCACGACCTGACCGTATTTGATCTGTCCGAATCCGCCGTCAAGGCGCTGGTGGACGACGGCGCCAGGACGGCAGGCACAGTGCTGGAGGCGGTGAAAGGCGCCGAGGTGGTGATCTCCATGCTGCCCGCCGGACAACACGTCGAGACCGTCTATCTTGGAGAAAACGGTTTGCTGGCGCATCTGCCCGCGGCAACTCTGGTTATTGATTCCTCCACCATCTCACCGGAAACCTCCCGCGCGGTGGCGGCCGCAGCCCGGTCCGCCGACATAACTTTCCTGGACGCGCCGGTCTCCGGCGGAGTCGGTGGTGCCCGGGCCGGCACCCTCACGTTTATCTGCGGCGGTGAGCCGGGTGCGTTTGAACGGGCAAAACCGGTTCTCGAGGGCATGGGCAAAAACATCTTTCACGCCGGGCCAGGCGGCGCCGGGCAGATGGCAAAGATCTGCAACAACATGCTGCTGGCGATCCAGATGGCCGGCACGGCCGAAGCTCTGGCGCTTGGTGTCAAAAACGGTCTGGATCCGGGGGTGCTGTCGGAAATCATGAAACAGAGCTCTGGCGGTAACTGGGTCCTGAACGGCTACAATCCCTGGCCCGGCGTGATGGAGGGCGTGCCCGCGTCCCGGGATTACGCCGGTGGTTTTCTGGTAAATCTGATGACCAAGGATCTGGGCCTGGCCATGGAAAACGCTACGGCCAACCATTCCCCGATACCCATGGGTGCCCTGGCTCGCAACCTCTATGAGCTGCACGCCGGACAGGGTAACGGCCAGCTGGATTTTTCCAGCATTCAGCGCTTCTATCGCCCTGATCCGGATTAGGCGGCTCACCGCTACCACCAGGAACATTTATGTTGGCGCTCTGCCGTTTGTAGCATTAAAGTTCGTTGCGCTGATAATGCTCTTCCAATTCCCGGCGCTGGTCACCTGGCTGCCGGAAGCCATTGGCTGGTAAGACGGCCCAATCAGGAACGGATTTATGGAAATTTTTGCCGATTATTCAACAGGCTGGCTAATCGGGCTGGCGTTGTCGTTGATGGTGACCGGTATCATTGCGGGCATTATGGCCGGGTTGCTTGGCGTCGGCGGCGGCATCGTGATTGTGCCGGTGCTTTACCATCTGTTTACCCTGCTCGGCATTGATGAGGCGGTGCGTATGCATGTGGCGGTTGGAACGTCCCTGGCGACCATCATCCCCACCTCGATCATGTCGTCCCGCTCGCATTTCAATCGCGGCAGTCTGGACCCGGCGATACTGAAAAAACTGGTGCCGGGCGTGATTATCGGCGTCGGCATCGGCGCCATTGTCAGCGGGATACTGAACGGTCAGGTGCTGACCGGCATTTTCGCGGTGATTGCGCTGCTGGTTGCGCTGAACATGGCGTTCAAAAAGGACGGGTTCAGTGTCAGTGACGGCCTGCCCGGTACCGCGGGCACCGGCGTTCTGGGGGTTTTTATCGGGACTGTTTCGACCCTGATGGGTATTGGCGGCGGCACTCTCAGTGTACCGATCCTCAGTGCCATGCGGGTTCCCATGGTCACCGCCGTGGGGACCGGGGCCGCCCTTGGCTTTGTGATCAGCGTTCCCGGCGCTGCAGCGTTTCTGTTCAACGGAATGGGGGTCGAGAACCGACCGCCTCTTACCCTGGGCTATGTCAATCTGATCGGGTTTGCGCTGATCGTGCCGGCGACCATCCTGATGGCACCGATAGGCGCGCGCCTGGCCCACGCGATCAATGCCAGCCTGCTCAAGCAGCTTTTTGCCCTGTTTCTTTTCCTCACCTCGCTGCGCATGTTCTATGGCATCTTTGCGTAAGCCTGTTCAGGACCAAACCCGGAGACAATAATAATGCTCAAGACCGTGTACTCAGCCAAAGGCATGTTTGTGGCGCCCCATCATCAGGCAACCCTGGCCGGCCGGGATGTATTGAAAGAGGGCGGTAACGCCGTCGAAGCCATGGTTGCCGCGGCTGCGTCGATCGCGACGGTCTACCCACACATGAACTCCCTCGGTGGTGACGGTTTCTGGCTTATCCATGAACCGGGCAAGGCCCCGGTGGCCATCGATGCCTGTGGTCGCGCCGCCAAGGCCGCGACCCGGGATTTCTATCAGGGCTATGAAGAGATTCCCACCCGGGGCCCGCTGGCGTCCTTGACCAGTGCCGGTACTATCGCCGGCTGGCAGCAGGCGCTTGAGGTTGCCGCCGGATGGGGTAAGGCGCTACCGCTGTCACGGCTGCTTGCACCGGCGATCGAACAGGCCAGCGATGGGATTATTGTGACCCAGAGCCAGGCCGCACTGACAGCCGCAAAAGCCCATCAGATGAAAGAGGCGCCCGGTTTTTTTGACGCCTTTGCACCCGGTGGACAGGCTCCGGCAGAGGGCTCGCTGTTGAAACAGCCCGCTCTGGCAGCAACTCTTGAGCAACTGGCCCGTGCCGGGTTGGACGATTTTTACCGGGGTGAACTGGGCAAGGCTATGGGCGACGAACTGTCGGCATTGGGCAGCCCGCTCACGGCTGAGGACATGGCCGCCTATCAGGCCTTGAAGGTCACCCCGCTGCAGACCAAGCTGCGCGGCGCAACGATTTTCAACCTGCCGCCGCCCACCCAGGGTTTGTCGTCGCTGATGATCCTGGGCATTTTTGATCAGTTGGGCGTCACCGAGGCCGAGGGTTTTGACTATATTCACAGCCTTGTGGAGTCCACCAAGCAGGCATTCCGGGTGCGGGATCGCCTGGTGACCGACCCCGACCATTTGCCCGAGCGGCCGGAGAACTACCTGACCGCCGCCAAACTGGCAGAGCTAGCCGCCCGGGTAGACCGCCACTCGGCCCTGCCCTGGCCGGAACCCGCTTCGCCTGGCGATACCATCTGGATGGGTTGCATTGATTCCGAGGGTCGCGCCGTGAGCTTTATCCAGAGCATATTCTGGGAATTCGGCTCCGGTGTTGTACTGAAAAATACCGGCATCAACTGGCAGAATCGTGGCGTCAGCTTCTCGCTGAAACCCGGTTCGCTCAGGGAGCTGGCACCCGGTCGCAAACCCTTCCATACCCTGAACCCGGCCCTCGCGCATTTTGATGACGGGCGGGTGATGAGTTATGGGGCCATGGGTGGTGAAGGGCAGCCCCAGACCCAGGCTATGGTGTTCAGCCGCTACGCCATGTTCAACCAGCCGCTGCAGCAGGCGATTACTGCGCCGCGATGGCTGCTGGGCCGGACCTGGGGTGATACGACCACGACGCTCAAATTTGAGGACCGGTTCGATCCGGCACTGCTGGCGCAGTTAAAATCCGCCGGGCACGACGTCGAGCCCCTGGATGAAGCCTTCAGCGATACCATGGGCCACGCCGGGGCGCTGGTCCGTCACCCCGATGGAATCATCGAGGGCGGCGGCGATCCTCGCAGTGATGGCAGCGTCGCAGGGCTCTGATCCCGGGTGATCTGGGCGTTGGCTTTGGGTAAACTGTACGCACATTTTCAGGGCGACCAAAACTATGTCCCTTTTTCCGACTGACGACGGCGAACAGGATCTTTTCATTTCACGATCCGATCCGCTAATCCCCCTTGGAACCCACTCGTTCTTCAATTTTGAGCTGGAGGGGAAGGTGTGGCCGTCCGTGGAGCACTATTTCCAGGGTATGAAGTTCACCGACGATGCGCGCCAGGAGCAGATTAGAGCAGCCGCATCGCCACAGCAGGCCAGAAAGCTTGGCCGCAAGCGCCACAAGAGCTTCCGCAGCGACTGGAAACAGGTGCGGGAAACGGTCATGACCCGGGGCGTCTATACCCGCTGCCGCACGCATCCGGAACTGACGGAAGAACTGTTGGCCACCGGCGACCAGAAGATCGTCGAGAACAGCAATTTCGATTACTTCTGGGGCTGTGGACGCGACCGTCGGGGCCGGAACGCCTATGGCCGGGTATTGATGAACGTGCGGGCCAAGCTGGGAGAAGAGAAAGCGGCGTCCTAACTCCTTTGCCCTGAAATAAGGCGCCGCGGTGACGGGCAGGCCTTTATGGTGCGCAAACTCATCCCCTGCAAAACATGCATTTCAGCTTCAAACGCAAACCTCTGTAAGACACACACTTTATTTTGATGGCACAGCTATTGCCTAAGCTCTCGTTGAAAATTGCTGAGGGCTCTCGTTGAAAGGACGCAGGCGTCTGCTATCAGCGTTTCACTGCCACAGTGTTTGTCACTGTTTTATTCTCAAGAGGAATGTGTCCATGTCACGCTCATGTCGTTCTGTTTTTAACACCACTCTGCTTGCCAAATCCCTGACCGGTCTTGCCATTGTTCTGGCAGCGACCCTTGGCCTGGCATCCGCCAGCCACGCCCTGACTATGGAAGAGATCAAAGCGCGGGGCTATATCGAAGTCGCCACGGAAGACAACTACCGTCCGTTTGAATTCGTCGAGAACGGCATCGCCACGGGTTATGACAACGAACTGAAGGAACTGGTCGAGCAAGAGACCGGCCTTGAACTTCGCCAGGCTATTCTGCCCTGGGCCGGAATCCTGCCCGGCGTCACTAGCGGCAAGTTTGATATGGCGCTATCGGCCGTACTTGCCACCGACGCCCGCAAGCCCAACTTTGACTTCACCACGCCGACCGCCGCCTCCACCACCATGTTCGCCACCAAAAAAGACAGCGACATCATGACCGGCAAGGACCTGATCGGCAAAGTCGTGGCTTCAGAAACCGGCAGCGCGTTTCTGGCGGAATTCAAGATCTACAACGAGATGCTGAAGACCGAATACGGTGAAGGCGTTGCCAAGATTGTCGAGTACCACGGCTATCCGGAAGCCTATCAGGATCTCGGTCTTGGCCGGGTGGATGCGGTGGTCAACACTGATCTGGCATTGTATTCCCTGGTCGCCGAGCGCCCGGACATGTTTGCCGTCCGTGAGCCCGTGGGTGATCCCAGCTACCTGACCTGGGCGGTCAAGGAAGGCAACAGCGCCATCCTCGAGATCGTCAACGGCGCCCTGCTGAAAATCCGTGAAAGCGGCGAGATGTATCGCCTGCAACAGAAGTGGCTGAACACCAGCTACGAGAATATGCCGATCGACGTCAACTGATCGCGTTTCGATGAATGCCTACGATTACTGGAGCATCTTCCAGGGTTCTTTCGCTACGGTTGGCGTGTCACTGACGGGTATCCTTGTCGGGCTGCCTCTGGGTCTGGGTCTTGCGTTGTTGCGCTGGGCCCGGATTCCGGTCAGCCGTCAGATTGCCTATCTTTACGTCAGCATCATCCGGTCCTGCCCTGCGGTCACGCTGGTGATGCTGATCTATTTTGGCGCTCCCCAGCTGGGCGTGTCATTAAGCCCCCTGGTCGCCGCCATGATCACCATGGCCGTGACGGCGTCTGCCTTCAGCTGTGAAATCTGGCGCTCGGCGCTGCTGAGCTTTGATCGCCAGCAGTACGACGCCGCGCTTGCCTTCGGCATGCCCCGGTTCACCCGGGTGTGGCGGATCGTGCTACCCCAGGTATGGCGCTCCAGCCTCCCAGGCCTGATTAACGAAACCACCATGCTGGTCAAATCCAGTCCGGCGATTGCGGTTATCGGCATGGTCGAAATCACCCGCGCCGCCCAGCGCGTCGGCGCCCGAACTTACGATCCACTGCCGCCGCTGATGGTGGGGCTGGTGCTTTACGTGGTGATTATCTTTGCCCTGGTCAGGCTTCAGGGCCGACTGGAACGCAGTGGTAAGAACCCGGAGCCGGCGATATGAGTCTCGACAATTTTATCCTGGTCTGGCAGCAATACCCGGAAATTCTGGAAGCCTTTGGCAACACCCTGATGCTGATCGGCATTGCCGGCAGCGTGTCCATGCTTCTGGGCATCTTCCTGACGCCTCTGCTGATGTCCCGTCGCAAAGCCGTCAGCCTCAGCGTGACGGTTTACTGCGAAAGCATGCGCTGCATGCCGTTCCTGCTGTTCGTCTACATGATCTACTTCGGGCTGCCGTCTGCAGGAATCCAGCTATCGAACTGGACGACCGGCGTCGTTGCCCTGATCCTGTATAACGCCGCCTACATGGCGATTTTTCTGAAAGGCGCCTGGAAGGATATTCCGACAGAAACCATCGAGGCAGGTCGCGCTTACGGTTTCCACGGGCTGAAACTGTTTCGCCGGGTGATCATGCCACTGATGCTGATGCGGGCCACCCCGATGATCGGCAACCAGTGGGTGCAGATCGTCAAGGACAGCGCCTTCCTGGGCATCATCGCGGTGACCGAGCTCACGGCCGCGATGAACGCCATTCAGGCGACCTACTTTATCCCGTTCGCCAGCTTCCTGTCGGCCGTGCTGCTGTACTGGTTGATCAGCCTGGTGATCGAATTCTTTACCACTCTGTTTACCCGCTACGCCGAGGTACGACGTACATGAACGTGATGGAAAACTCCCAGCCGACGTCAACAGATAATGCTACGAAACGGGTCCTGCAGTTGCAGGGGATCTCCAAGGCCTTCGCCGACAACCAGGTTTTGAAGGACGTCTCTCTTGACGTCAACCGGGGCGAGGTGCTGTGTCTGATAGGGGCCTCCGGCTGTGGCAAGTCCACGCTTTTGCGGTGTATCAACTGGCTGGAAACCCCGGACAGCGGCCACGTCATTCTCAACGGCCAGCGCTTTGGCGTACACAAATCCGGCGTCAAGATGCGCGACGGCGACCTGGCCAGTATGCGTTCGCGGGTGGGCATGGTGTTTCAGCACTTTGCCCTCTGGCCCCACCTCAGCGTGATCGACAACATTATGGCCAGCCCGGTACACGTTCAGTGCCGGGATAAACAGCAGGTCCGTGAAGAAGCCGTTGCGCTGCTTGAAAAGGTGGGGCTGGCGGACAAGGCCGGTATGTTCCCGAGCAGTCTGTCCGGTGGCCAGAAACAGCGCGTCGGCATTGCCCGTGCACTTGCCATGAAGCCGGAGTTGTTGCTGTTTGACGAGCCTACCAGCGCCCTGGATCCGATGCTGGTGGGGGAGGTACTAGGCGTGATTCGCGATCTTGCCGACGAGGGCGCCACCATGGTGATCGTCACCCATGAAATGGAGTTTGCCCGCCAGGTGGCCAATCAGGTCATTTTCATGAGCGAGGGCCGGATTGCCGAATCGGGCGCACCGGATGATTTCTTTGGCGCACCGAAAACGGACAAGGCCCAGCAGTTTCTGGCGCGCTTTCATCAGCATCTGGAGTCCCGCTCCACTGCAGCACCCGAATCCAGCATTTCCTGAATTTCTTCGCCGGAATAGCCGCAGTCTGCCAGTAAAGCGCTGGTGTTCCCGCCCAGAGTCGGGGCGCCCTGCCAGGGTTGTTCCGGAGCGCCGGAAAACCGGGCCGGCGCGCGGGTCTGGCGGATCTGACCGGCTTGTGGGTGGTCGTAGTTCACCATCAGGCCGTTGGCCTGAACCTGTGAGTGGGTCAGCATCTGGGTGCGGGTCAGCACCGGGGCGCAGGGCACTTTTTCTTCCTCCAGGCGTTCCAGCCAGTGCTCTGCCGAGTCGGTTCTGATCACGGACTGGATCAGGTCCAGCCGGGCGTCGATGTTTTTCTGCCGCAGTTCCGCGGTCAGAAATTTCGGGTCTTCGGCCCATTCGGGACGATCCAGTGCGCGGATCAGCGCCTGCCATTCCCGGTCGTTCTGCACCGCGATAGTGATGTAGCCGGTGGTGGTCTCGTAGATCAGGTCCTGAAAGCTGGCGGCTTCCTGTTGGGCCAGATCGCCCTGGACGAAGGTCTGGCTGCCCATGTCCGAACTCCAGAGGAATGCAATAATGGCGTCCAGCATGGACAGGCGCACATGCTGGGCTTCACCGGTCCGCTCACGGGCGAACAGGGCAGCGGTAATGGCCTGAGCGGCGGTGACGCCCGTGAGTTTGTCCGGGAGAATGGTTCGCACCAGCTGTGGTCGGCGTCCGTCCGACCCGGCCTGCACCGTCGCCAGGCCGGACAGGCCCTGAATCAGCGGGTCATACACCGGGCGCTGGGCGTAGGGGCCGGTGTCGCCAAAGCCGCTGATCGACACCATGATCAGGTTGGGTGCCACTTTGCGAAGCTCGTCCTCACCCAGTCCCATCTTGTCGATCACGCCGGGCCGGAAGTTCTGAACGAACACATCGGCGGTGGCCACCAGTTTCAGCAGCGCAGCCTTTCCTGCCGGATCTTTAAGGTTCAGGGCAATGGATTTCTTGTTGCGGTTGTTGTTCAGAAAGGACGCTGACATTCCACCCTGCCGGTTGGCGGCGGAGCGGGTGAAATCTCCGCCAGCGGGGTTCTCCACCTTGATCACTTCTGCGCCCTGATCAGCCAACATCATGGTGGCCAGGGGGCCGGAAATCATGGCGGTAAGGTCGATAATGCGGATGCCGTCGAGCGGGGCGTTCATGGTGGGCTCCTGTCGGTGGTTTGTGCAGATAGTGAGTGAAATTCAATCTGAACGGAATACCGCTTTACCGGCAGAGTGAAAATTTACGGGCCAGAGGCGGGGTGCACTGATATCAGGCCCGCGCTTCAAACTGGTGCAGGAGCCGGGGCCAGACCTGACCAGAAAGTTGTGAGAAGTGCCTCTGTTAAAGCCTGTGGCGGTTTTGGCACGGGAGTTGTATCCGAATACCCACGCAGCGAGAAGTCGGTTTCTGAAGCCACCATCAAAGCGCGACAATCTGACAAATAGTCAACTAGGGTTCCGACCTGTTCCCGACAGCGGGTGAAAACAGGTGGCTGGTCCGAGAGTTGACGACCTTTTCCAAGGTTACACGGCGGGACAAAAGCCCGGGAGAATCGTTCAGTCACTGACGCCTCTCGTTTCCCAAACGCCCTAGCCAAGAGGAAAAGGCCATGTTGCAAACCGCAGCCCCCCTCTACGACGATCTGATTCCCGGCGGATCCCACTGGTCTTTCATCATGCGTCGCGGCCATGTGCTGCGCCTGATTGACGAAACCGGCGGTGCCAATGTCGGCATGCTGATGTACAACCCCGAGAATCCCCTCGAGCGTTACAACATGCCGGACACCCTGAAAAACCAGCACACCTTCAAGCTTACCCTTGGCCATGTTCTGCTTTCCGATATGGGCCGGGTGTTTGCCTCCATCATCCGCGACGACCTGGGCTGGCACGATACCGTCAGCGGCACCAGCAACGCCGACCTGGTGGAAGAGCGCTGGGGCAAAAAGACCTATCAGCAGGCCCATAACCACTACCATCGCAACGGCTTTACCAGCTTCCTCAACGAACTGGCCAAGTACGGGCTGGGCAAGAAAGACCTGACCGCCAACCTGAATTGGTTCAGCCGGGTGAAGACCGACGACGACGGCAACATGGCGTTTGTCAGCGACCACTCCCACGCCGGTGCCACCGTCGACCTGCGTTTCGAGATGGACACCATCGTGGTGCTGCATACCTGTCCACACCCGTTGAACCCGGCCGCCGAATATCCGAGTCATCCTCTGCGTTATCAGCTGTTCAGGGCTGCACCGGTCACCGATGCCGACCCCTGCAAGACCTCGTCGCCGGAGGCCACCCGAGCCTTCGCCAATAACGCCCTGTACCACCAGTTCCAGTAACGGAGGCCGGAGATGATTAGAGAAAGCGCACTTAAACCAGACGACGCCGTCTTCCGTGAAACCGTGCCGGCGGGCGAATATTTTCTGAAAGTGGTGAAGGCCGGCGAGACCGTCCGCATTCTGGACCTGGAAGGCAACCAGGCTGCTGACACCCTGTTCTACAACGCTCACAACCCCACCGAGCGATACAGCGCTGTGGACACCGTTCGCGAGCAGGGCAACGTGTATCTGACCGCCGGCTCGAAACTGATGTCCTCGGAAAACAACGTGATGCTGGAGATCACCGCCGACACCTGCGGCCGCCACGACACCCTGGGCGGCGCCTGCGCGGCGGAGAGCAACACAACCCGCTACGCCCTGGAAAAGAAGTGCATGCACGCCTGCCGCGACAGCTGGCTGGTGGCGGTGACCGAGCATGAAGAGCTGGGTATGACCAAGCGGGACATCACCCATAACATCAACTTTTTCATGAACGTGCCGGTGACCGCCGACGGTGGCCTCACCTTTGAAGACGGCATTTCCGACGCCGGCAAGTACGTCGAACTGAAAGCGGCGATGGACGTGCTGGTGATGATTTCCAACTGCCCGCAGCTGAACAACCCCTGCAACGGCTGGAACCCGACACCCATCGAGGTGCTGGTATGGAACTGAAGCGGCCTGTGGACAAGGTACTGATTGCCAACCGCGGTGCCATTGCCTGCCGGGTGATTCGTACCCTGAAAGACATGGGCATCATATCGGTGGCGGTTTACGCGGACGCAGATGCCGATTCCCTGCACGTGCGCCAGGCGGACGAGAGCTATTCCCTCGGGGAAGGTTCAGCGGCGGCAACCTATCTCGACCAGGACAAGCTGTTCGGAGTCATTGCGGAGAGTGGCGCGCAAGCCATTCACCCGGGTTACGGCTTCCTCAGTGAGAACGCGGATTTTGCCCGGCGCTGCAGTGCCGAAGGCATTGTGTTTCTCGGCCCCACGCCGGAACAGATGGAAGATTTCGGCCTCAAGCACACCGCGCGCTCGCTGGCTGAGAAAGCCGGGGTGCCCATGCTGCCGGGCACCGGGCTGCTGAGCGGTCTGGATGACGCGCTAGCGGAAGCCGACCGCATCGGCTACCCGGTGATGCTGAAAAGCACCGCCGGTGGCGGTGGCATCGGCATGTCCCGATGCTTTGGCGCCGACGACCTGAGCAAGACCTTCGAGTCCGTTCAGCGCCTGAGCCAGAACAATTTCAGCAACAGTGGCGTGTTCCTGGAAAAATTCGTGGAACATGCCCGCCACATCGAAGTACAGATGTTCGGTGATGGCAAAGGCTCGGTGGTGGCCCTGGGCGAGCGGGACTGCTCCGCCCAGCGTCGCAACCAGAAGGTGATCGAGGAGGCGCCCGCGCCGGGATTGTCCGACGACGTCCGCCAGCGCATGCACGACACCGCCCGCCAGCTGGGTGAAAGCATTGACTACCGCAGTGCTGGCACCGTGGAGTACATCTACGACCCGGACACCGCCGAGTTCTACTTCCTGGAAGTGAACACCCGCTTACAGGTAGAGCACGGTGTAACGGAGCAGGTGTACGGTGTGGATATCGTGCGCTGGATGGTGGAGCTGGGGGCCGGTACGCTCGGCGATCTGAAGGCTCTGGCGAAGGAACTGCAACCCAGCGGCCATGCCATCCAGGCGAGAATCTATGCCGAAGACCCCAACAAGGATTTCCAGCCCTCCGCCGGTCTGCTCACCAATGTAAGCTGGCCGGACGATGCGGGCCTGCGCATCGACACCTGGATTCAGCCGGGTACCGAGGTGTCGCCCCTGTTCGACCCCATGCTGGCCAAGGTGATCGTTCACGAGGAAGACCGGGAGTCAGCCCGCCAGCGGCTGATACAGGCGCTGGAGGACAGCGAGCTCTACGGCATCGAGACCAACCGCCATTACGTGCGCCAGGTATTACGGGATCAGCGCTTTGCTGAAGGCCGGATGTTTACCCGCACCCTCAACGAATTTAACTACGAGCCTTCCACAGTGGATGTGATCAGCGGCGGCACCCTGACCACGATTCAGGACTACCCCGGGCGCATTGGCTACTGGGAAATCGGCGTGCCGCCGTCCGGCCCCTTCGACAGTTATTCGTTCCGCCTGGGCAACCGGCTGCTGGACAACCACGAAGGCGCTCCGGGGCTGGAAATTACCCTGCGCGGTCCTACTCTGGTCTTTAACCGGGCCACCCAGATCGTGCTGACCGGTGCCGCACTGGAAGTCAGCCTGGACGACCGGCCCGTTGCCTTCTGGGAGGTGCTGGACGTACCCGCCGGCGGCATCCTGAAAATCGGCGCCAGCCAAGAAGCCGGTGCCCGTGCCTATGTGCTGTTCCGGGGCGGACTGGACTGCCCGCAGTATCTGACTTCCTGCAGCACCTTCACCCTGGGCCAGTTCGGTGGCCACTGCGGTCGCGCCCTGCGCGCCGGGGATGTGCTGTCCCTGGCCGACGTCGCGCCAGCGCCCGGGAAAAAACTGACCGGTGAACTGAAACCGACCCTCGGAAAAGAGTGGAAGCTGCACGTCACCTATGGCCCCCACGGTGCCCCGGACTACTTCACTGACGGTGACATCGAGACCTTCTTCGCCAGCGAATGGGAAATCCATTACAACTCCAGCCGCACCGGCGTCCGCCTGATCGGCCCGAAACCAGAATGGGCCCGCAGCGATGGCGGCGAGGCGGGCATGCACCCGTCCAACATCCACGACAACGCCTACGCAGTGGGCACGGTGGATTTTACCGGCGACATGCCGGTGATTCTGGGCCCGGATGGCCCCAGTCTGGGCGGCTTTGTGTGCCCGGTCACCGTGATCAGCGCCGACCTCTGGAAACTGGGCCAGCTCAAGGCCGGTGACAAGGTGTGGTTCGTGCCGGTAAGCCAGGACCAGGCGGTAGCCCTGCGGGCGGCCCTGGACGAATCCGTGGCCTCCCTCAGCGCTGCACCCACTGAAATCACGCCCATTAAACCGGTGTCGCCAATACTGGCCTCCCTCGGCATGGACGACCATGAAACCGGTGTGGTCTATCGCGCCGCCGGCGACAACTACCTGCTGGTGGAATACGGCCCCATGGAGCTGGATATCCGCCTGCGCTTCCGTGCCCACGCGCTGATGCTGTGGCTGCGGGAAAAGAAGCTGGAATCGATTCTGGAGCTCACCCCCGGGATTCGCTCTCTGCAGGTCCATTACAACAGCCAGACATTGAGTCAACGCGAGCTGCTGAAACTGCTGATCAGCGCTGAAAAGGAGCTGGAAAAACAGCCGGAATGGGATGTGCCGGGCCGCATCGTCCATCTGCCCCTGTCCTGGGATGACGAGGCCTGTCACACCGCCATACAGAAATACATGCAGTCGGTGCGCAAAGACGCACCCTGGTGCCCCAGTAACCTGGAGTTTATTCGTCGTATCAACGGCCTGGACAGCATCGACCAGGTAAAGAAAACCGTGTTCGATGCAAGCTACCTGGTGATGGGCCTGGGCGACGTGTATCTGGGCGCGCCGGTGGCCACGCCACTGGATCCCAGGCACAGACTGGTGACCACCAAATACAACCCGGCCCGCACCTGGACTGCGGAAAACTCCGTGGGTATCGGCGGCGCCTACCTCTGCATCTACGGCATGGAAGGCCCCGGTGGCTACCAGTTCGTCGGCCGTACGCTACAGATGTGGAACCGCTACCGCACCACCGAATATTTCGAACCCGGCAAGCCCTGGTTGCTGAGGTTCTTCGACCAGGTGCGCTTCTACGAGGTCAGCGCTGAAGAACTGCAGCAGATCCGCCGGGACTTCCCCAACGGGGATTACCCCATTCAGGTGGAGGAAACCCGCTTCAACCTCAAGGATTACGAAGCCTTCCTGGCGGACAACCGGGCAGAAATCGAGGACTTCACCGGCAAGCGCAAGCAGGCGTTTGACGAAGAACTGCAGCGCTGGATCGAGTCCGGCCAGATCAACTTCAGTTCCGAAGCGCCGGTTGAGGACACCAGCGAGGATGACATCAGCAACCTTCCTGCAGGCCAGCACGCGGTGGAAAGCCATGTGGCTGGCAACCTCTGGGAGTGCCTGGTCAAACCCGGCGACCGGATCGAGGCCCAGCGCCCGGTGGCGATTATCGAGTCCATGAAGATGGAGATTGAATTGCTGAGCCCGGTGACCGGCCGCGTCGTGGAAGTGCGCCGGGAGGCGGGCCAGGCGGTGTCACCGGGCACACCGGTGGTGATCGTGGAAGAAGTTAATGAACAGTGCCAGCAACACAAAAAAGAAGAGTGAATCGACCAACACGGGTTAAACCCGAGGAGAGTTACCATGAAAACATCTGAAATCAACAAACGTCTGGCGGCCGGTCTGCTGACCGCGTCTCTGTCCATGGGCGCCATTGCGGAAGAGAAGGATTCCTTCAGCATCGCCTGGACCATTTACGCGGGCTGGGTGCCCTGGCAGTACGCGGAAGACAGCGGCATCATGAAAAAGTGGGCGGACAAGTACGACATCGAAGTGGATATCGTGCAGGTGAACGACTACATCGAATCCATCAACCAGTACACCGCCGGCCAGTTTGATGGCGTAACGGCGACCAGCATGGACGGCCTGTCGATTCCCGCGGCGTCAGGTGTGGATACCACGGCGCTGATCGTGGGTGACTTCTCCAACGCCAACGACGGCCTGGTGTCCAAGGACGCCGAGTCGATTGAGGAGCTGGAAGGCGAAACCGTGCACCTGGTGGAGCTGTCGGTGTCCCACTACCTGTTGGCGCGGGCCCTGGAGAGCGTCGGGCTTTCCGAGCGTGATCTGGATGTGGTGAACATTTCCGACGCGGATCTGGTCGCCGCGTTCCAGACGGACGGAGTTCGCCATGTGGCGACCTGGAACCCGCTGCTGACCGAAGTGGAGGCCTATCCTGGCGCCACCAAGCTGTTTGATTCGAGCCAGATACCGGGCCATATCAAGGATCTGACGCTGGTTGACACCCAGACCCTGGCGGACAACCCGAAGTTTGGCAAGGCATTGGTCGGCGCCTGGTATGAGACCATGAGCGTCCTCGAGTCTGACAGTGAGGAAGGTCGGGAAGCCCGCGCGATTCTGGGTGAAATCTCCGGCACGGACCGGGAAGGTTATGAAATGCAGCTGGCGGGTATGAAGATGTTCTGGGAGCCGCAGATGTCGGTAGACTTCATCAATAGCGATGCGGCTCTGGAAGCGATGGACAGCGTTCGCCAGTTCTCGTTTGACAAGGGACTGCTGGGCCAGGGAGCCATGAGCCCGGATTTCGTGGGCATTGAGTTCCCGGATGGTTCCATCATGGGCGATTCGGGCAATGTGAAACTTCGGTTTAACGACAGCTTCATGGAGATGGCCGCTGACGGCGAGATTTAAGGCTTGCTGATGCTTGCCTGAAAGGGAACCTAAGGGCACGATACTCGTGCCCTTTTTTGTGGGTTTTGGAATAGGTTGGTGTGGGGAGGGCTTTCCAAAACACGCTCCTTACGGCACCCCTGCTGGGTCCGGCCCGCAATCACAGATTGCGGTCGTTCGGCTATCGCATGAAGCTTCGCTTCATAGACGCTCTGCCGAACCCATGTGACGCTTGGACTCCGCCATCCATGGCTCCGTACAGTTTTGGAAAGCCCTCCCCACACCAACCCCGGACCTCACAGTCAGACGGAGATATTCATACCTGATGCGCCGTACCAAGGAAGACGCTGAAAAAACCCGCCAGATGGTTCTGGAAGCGGCGTTGACGCTGTTCAGCCGGGACGGTTACTCGCTGACCACGCTAAGCAGGATTGCCCGGGAAGCCGGGTGTAGCCGCGGGCCGATTTACTGGCATTTCCAGAACAAGGACGATCTTTACGAGGCGGTGCTGGCCTATTCCCAGGAGCCGCTGGAGGCTCTGGTGGCGGAATGTCACACCATGACGGATCGGCCGGTGGCGGCGATGGCGCATTTTATTGATCGCTGGCTGGGCCTGCTGGTGGAGGATCGCCGTTACCGCCAGTCGTTCGAGATTCTGCTGAACAAGACCGAACTCACCGACGCCATGAGCCGGACCCTGAAACGGGAGCGGGATCTGACCCACGGGATTGTTGCGCTGTTCGGGGAATTGATCGCCGCTGCCCAGCAAACCGGCGCCCTGCCGAAACGGGAAACGCCCCGGGAGTTGGGGCTGTTGAGCTACACCTATCTGATGGGCATTACCCAGACCTGGCTGTTTGCGCCCGAGCTGTTTTCACTGGGTGAGGAAACCGCGTTTTTCCAGCGGCAGTTCTGGGTGTTGCTTGGCAGGACTTAAAACGGAATTAACGGGCGCTGTCGGACGGCAATGTATGAAACAGCGCCGGTGAGCGGAAGGCCTTTCAGGGACCGTCAAAAACATGGATGTTTTTGTCGAGCGTACATGGACGTATTTACAGCGTGTCCCTGAAAGGCCTTCCGATTGCCGGCGCGGCCGTCAAATCCCAATGCCTAGAACATCTTCAGATAGCGCTCAATTTCCCAATCCGATACGTGGTTCTGGTAGCTTTCCCACTCTCCGCGTTTGTAGTCGATGAAGCTCCTGAACATGGCCTCTCCGAACACTCTCTTAGCCAGTGGGTCCGCCTCGAATGCCTCCACCGCCTCGCCCAGATTGCGCGGCAGGTACTCGATGCCTTTTTCGGCAATCTCCACATCCGAATAGTTATACATATTCTCATGATGCGGCTCCCCCGGATCCAGTTGCTCGCGGATACCCTCAAGGCCCGCCGCCAGAATCAGCGCACTGCCAAGGTAAGGGTTACAGGCAATATCCGCCGCGCGGCATTCAATGCGCCCACCCATACCGGGAATGCGGATCATGTTGGTGCGGTTATTGGAGCCATAGCACATGAAGACCGGCGCCCAGGTGGAACCGGACATGCTGCCCTGGCGCACCAGCCGCTTGTAGCTGTTGACCGTGGGGGCAATCACCGCACTGATGGCAGCGCCGTGCTTCAGGACACCGGCGGTGAAGTGATAGGCAAGCTTGCTGATGCCGCACCCGTGCAGGTCGTCCGAACCCGGTTCAAAGAGATTTTTGCCGGTGTCGAAATCCGCCAGGCTCATGTTGTAGTGGGCACCGCTGCCGGTACGATCGGCGAAGGGCTTGGGCATGAAACTGGCAAAAGCGCCGTGCTTGCGGGCAATCTCGTTGGCCATCATGCGGAAGAATACAAACCGGTCCGCCATGGTCAGGCCATCGGCGTATGTGAAGTCGGTCTCGAACTGCCCGTTGGCGTCCTCGTGATCGAAGGAGTACACGTCCCAGCCCAGCTCGTTCATGGACTCCACCAGCTCATCCAGAATCTCCATATTGTCCATCAGGGTGCGCGGGTCGTAGCAGGGCTTGCCCGCGGTGTCCCTGTCGCTCAGGGGAGCAAAGCCACCGTCTTCGGTTTCCCAGAAAATAAAGAACTCGGTCTCGATACCCAGATTGAACTGGTAGCCCATGGCTTTTGCTGCTTCAAGTTGGCGGCCGAAAATATGGCGGGAACAGGCCTCGAAGGGTGCGCCGTTCAGGTGCAGGTCACTGGCGAACCAGGCCAACTGACGATTCCAGGGGCAGATGGCCATGCTGCCGGCATCCGGCATGGCGGCGACCTCGTCGTCGGAAATATCCTGGGGGATGCCGTCCAGCGCGGCGCCGGTAAAGAGCTCCGAGCCCTCCATCATCTGCCCGAGGTGGGCAACAGGCACAAATTTACCCTTGCTGATGCCGTGGATATCCACATAGCTGGCAATGGCGTATTTCACCCCCGCCGCAGTGAGCTGTTCTTTCAATGTTGAGGCATTGCTGTGATCGGACATGGAGATTCCTCTGTTCGCCGGACCCGGTCAGCCGGCCCGGTTTAGGTTCTGGCACGATATTTTCAATCTAGGCTATTCAACTTACATGCCAGTGCGTATGTAAAATGCACTGGGTTATGGTTGGAAGGCAACTGATAAGGCAGAAAAATAAAGATGGAACAGTGGGTTATCGATGATTTTGAGGCAGGTGATCTGGCTCTGTCCGGGGGCGGTGTGCTTAACAATGCCCGTCTCCACTATCACCAGATAGGTCAGTTGAACGCACCAAAAGATAACCTGGTGCTGCTGCCCACGTACTACGGTGGTGCAGCCGCGGGCAACTACCCGCTGGTTGGCGGTGACGGCCCTCTTGATCCGGAGCGTTTCTGCATTGTGATTCCCGCCATGCTGGGTGCCGGTGAATCGTCTTCTCCCTCCAACACGACAGTCGCCCAGGCCGGGCCGAATTTCCCCCGGGTCAGCCTTTACGACAATGTGATGCTGCAAAAACGGTTGATCGACAACCGGTTTCCGGGGGTCTCTATGGCACTTGTGGCGGGCTGGTCCATGGGGGGCATGCAGGCACTGCAATGGGCCAGTCTGTTTCCGGACCGTGTCAGTGCTGTACTGGCGAGCTGCTGTACCGCCCGGTGCAGCAGCCATAACTGGCTGTTTCTGGAAGGGCTCAGGGCTGCCCTGACCTGTGACGCGGCTTTTGCCAGTGGTCATTACCGGTCGCCGCCAATCCGGGGCCTGAGGGCCTTTGCTCAGGTGTATGCCGGCTGGGCCTACTCCCAGGCGTTTTTCCGCCGTCAGGGCTTCCGGGACCTTGGTTTTGGTTCGATTCACGACCTGCTGCGGTCCTGGGAGCAGGATCACCTGAAACAGGATGCGAACAACCTGCTGACCGTGCTGGATACCTGGCAACAGGGAGACATCAGTGCCAACCCGGTATTTAACGGGGACTATGACGCCGCCCTGGCGGCCATCGCCCTGCCGGCAGCATTGATGCCGGGGCGCACGGACCTGTATTTCACGTTAGAGGACGCTGCCAGCGATGCCGAAAGAATGCCCGGGGCCCGGCTGCACGTTCTGGAGTCGGACTGGGGCCACATCGCGGGCGGCCCCGGCCGCAATCGGGAGGCCATGGCGCAGATTTTCGGAGCCATGGCGCGCCTGCTGAAGGTCTGAGCTCTGCCCTGTGACGAGCCATGTCGCACTAAAGCGGTGCATAAGACGGTGCCGGAATGCACTACGGCCCGAACGGCCGGGCCATTATTTGATGAAATACAGGGCTTTATCAACATGGCACATACCCTGCAAAGTGCTTATACAAATAGCAAACCGAACGCAGTAACAACGCGACGATCATTGCGAAAAATGGGCGACTAGGGTTCCGGTTCACTGGAAAGTTGAACGACTGGTCCGAGAGTTGCCGACCTCTGTGAGGTTACACGGCGGGACAAAAGCCCGGGAGATTGAATCCACTGAGATTCCATTGCCGTGTTGTTCCAACAGAGGAGACCTGCCAGTGACACCCATACATCCTGCCATCCCCCGCCCGGCAATCCGTATGACCGACCCACGCGGAGGCCCACTGCATGCGCCTGATTAACCGTCATCCGGGGCGGATCCTGGCTTTCGGGCTCGGTATCATTCCGTTCGCCCTGCTGATTCTGATTTACGGAATGGCATCTCAGGAACGGCTGGCCGAGAACCCGAATGACAAGCTGCTCCCGAGCCTGGAACAGATGATTGCGGGCGTCGAGCGCATGGCTTTTCAGGAGGACCGGCGCAGCGGCGACTATCTGATGCTCGTGGACACCCTGGCCAGTCTGGAGCGCCTGGGCATCGGCATTGGTATCGCGGCCCTGATGGCACTGGTTATCGGCATTCTCAACGGCACCCTGCCTCTGCTAAGGGCCAACCTTGCGCCTCTGGTGTCGGCCGCCTCCATGGTGCCCCCGCTGGCCATTCTACCCATACTGTTCATTGTTTTCGGCCTGGGTGAGCTGTCGAAGATCATGCTGATTGTCATAGGTACCGCGCCCATCATGATGCGGGACGTTGCCCAGCGAGTCCGGGAACTGCCCCAGGAGCAGTTCATCAAGATACAGACTCTGGGCGCCAACAGCTGGCAGATGGTCACCCGTATGGTCCTGCCGCAGATCTTCCCGAGGCTGATTGACGCGATTCGTTTGAGCCTGGGCCCGGCCTGGCTGTTCCTGATTGCGGCCGAGGCCATTGCCTCCACCGAGGGCCTGGGCTACCGGATTTTTCTGGTGCGCCGCTACCTGGCCATGGACGTGATCCTGCCTTATGTTATCTGGATCACGCTGCTGGCCATCATCATCGACCAGTGCCTGCGCTACACCAATCGCAGGCTGTTTCCCTGGTACAACGCCGGAGGCCACTGATGAGCTTTATTACCGTGAAGAACCTGTGGAAGGAATACGGCAAGACCGTGGTTCTGGAGAACCTGAATCTGGACGTGGGGCAGGGAGAATTCTGCACCCTGGTGGGTGCGTCCGGCTGCGGCAAATCCACCTTCCTCAAAATGCTGCTGGGCCAGGAACAGCCCAGCCGGGGAAGGCTTACCCTGCAGGACGAGCCCTTCCCCGCTGAACCGGACCGTAATCGCGGCATCGTGTTCCAACGTTATTCCGTGTTTCCCCATCTCAGTGTTCGCCATAACGTGCTGATGGGACTGGAACTGGAACAGAAACCGTTTCTGGGCAAGCTCTTTGGCAAGGCCCGGCGGGAGGCGCTGGCCCGGGTCGACGCCATGCTGGAATCCGTGGGGCTTGGCGACGCGGCGGAAAAGTGGCCCCACCAGTTATCCGGCGGCATGCAGCAGCGGCTTGCCATTGCCCAGTCCTTTATCATGAAGCCCCGGGTGCTGTTGCTGGACGAGCCCTTCGGCGCCCTTGACCCGGGCATCCGCACGGATATGCACGATTTGCTGCTCAGACTCTGGAAGGAAACCGGAGTGACCATTTTCATGGTCACCCACGACCTGAAAGAAGGCTTCTACCTGGGCACCCGGTTAATGGTGTTCGATAAGGTGCGCCGTGACCCCCACGACCCGGAGGCCTTCGGCGCCACCATCACCTATGACCTGCCCATTGGCAAGATCGATACCGGGATATTCGACACCATTGAAGAAAGTGTGAATCAGACCGCCCGACATCAGGCCGCGTGAGGCCGACATTAGCAACGGAGTCAGGCTTTTTTTACGGAATAATCCGTTTCGGCGAATACTTCTGACAGGATCGCCTGCTCGATATAACTGCGCTGGCCGGATTTGGCCGGCAGCCTGACCGTCAGATGTATCTCGCTGGCCACCGGCGCCTGAATGGTTACCCGCGGGTCAACAGACGGCACTTCCAGGCCCCGCGACACGCCGACCTTGTCCATATATTGACGCACGGTGTCCAGGTAGGGTCCGCAGTGGCGAGTGGCCGCCGCCAGCAGCGCCGTCTGGGCGGAATGCCAGTCGTCCTCCCGTTTGAAAGGCACGGTGAACACGTGGAAATCCCAGTGGTCGGTAAAACTTTCGTTGGTTACCGGCTCGGAAACGAACAGTGAGTTGGGGATCACGATCACCCGACCGGTTCGCTGGTGGCCGGTTTTGCCCGGGCCAACTTCGAGAACGGTGGTGGCCAGTAGGGTCTGGTCAATCACATCGCCCCGGAAATCCTTTATCTGAATACGGTCGCCCAGATTGAAAGAGCCAGCGCTGCCTTTGAGTATTGCGCCGGAGATACAGAGGATCAGCTCCTTGGTGGCCACCACAAAGGCAACGGCAATGGCGACAATCGACAGCGCAAGAGAGCGGATCTGATCGCCCCAGATTAACGCCAGCCCAAGGACACCCAACAACAGAAAGCCGTTGCGGAAGTTGACCAGTAAACGGCCCCGCAACTCCGAGGAAACCACGTTCTTGCGAATGAAGCGAGCTGTCAACGTCCGCAGAATTATGATCGCCACCATCAGTAAACCGGTGCTGATCAACAGCCGCCAGATTGAATCCGGAAACGTAAAATTTTCGGGCATCATGGTCAGGCTTTCGAGCATTTTTCAGTCTCGTGACGTATGAGTGACATGCGCTATTGTCAGTGCAAAGCAAAACTGTAACAAGCCAGATTTCACTGCTGACTTTGTCGCCTGCTTGTTATAGTCAGACAACGACCGATACCGGAGAACACCATGTCGCAGAGTATGGAACTGACAGAAAGGATCGAGCAGATCCGCGATCTCACCCCATTGGATGCTGCCCAGGAGCTGGTCAAGCTGTCGGCTGATGATATTCAGTTCATCCTGTCCAGGATCCCTGCGGAGCAGGCCGTGACGATTGCCTCTCATCTGGGAGAAGTGGCGGCACCGGATGAGGCGGCCACCCGCGCGGTGCTGTCCGGTATGGAATCAACCATCGGTGAGCTGATGACGCCGGTGACCGCGACCTTGCCGCAAGACTACACCGTTGCCGAAGCTCTGACCTTCATGGTTAAAAGTGCGGACGTGACTGAAATCAGTTACATCTTTGTGACGGAAAATTCCCGTCTGGTTGGCGTGGTTGGCATGCGCGATCTGATTCTGGCCAAGCCCTCCGACACGCTGTCAGACATCATGGTGCGGGAGCCTTTCGCCTTTGAAGCGGATACGTCGGTCAAGGACGCCGTCAGTGAGGTGCTTTACCACCACTACCGCATGTATCCGGTAGTGGACGAGCAAAAAAACGTGGTAGGTGAGGTGCGTGGCTGGAAGCTGTACGAGCGTATTGCCTCGGAGCTGAGCGCCCAGGCCGGTTCCCAGTACGGTGTGGCAAAGGAGGAGCAGATCAACACGCCGGTACTGGCGGCGTTTCGCATGCGCCACCCCTGGCTGCAGGTGAATCTGATCACGGCCTTTGCCGCAGCTTTTGTAGTCGGCATGTTTGAGAGCACCATTACCCAGATTGTCGCTCTCGCAGCATTTCTGCCTGTGCTCGCGGGGCAGAGCGGCAACACCGGCTGTCAGGCGCTGGCGATTACGCTGCGCGGTATCACCCTCGGACAGATCAATGATTATCCGGTCAGACAGTTGTTGCGCAAGGAAATTCTGCTCGGAGCACTTAATGGCGCGGCCGTGGGCGTGATTGCCGGTATCGCCATGTTCGCCTACGCCATGAGCACGGATGCCGCCAGCCCCGGCATGCTGGGCGTCGTTATTTTCATCGCGATGATCGGTGCCTGCATCGGCAGCGGCATATTCGGGGTGGCCGTGCCCCTGGTGCTCAAACGCTTTGGTGCCGACCCGGCGACGGCCAGCAGCATTTTTCTGACCACATTCACCGATATTATCGGCATGGGCCTGATGCTGTTTCTGGCTACGTCGCTGGTGCTGTGATCAGCTCCCGCGTGTCTGAATGTCCGGCCGCAGTGCTACGCCCCTGGCATCAGCAATGGTTTTTGCCAGGTCTGCACTGTTTAAATTTGTAAGCGGCCGGAGCAGGCCCTGCGGGACCCCGATCTGTGGCCGGCTGAGAGAGCTGCAATAAAAGAATTTTAAAACAGAGTGTTGAATCCCCATTTGATACTCTTTCGCGGTGTAATCTTCCTTAGCGTTGCGTTTCCCTTCGTAAGCGTCAAAGTTCTGACAAATTTTGCCTCAAAAACCCTGAGCCGTTCTACATCTGACCCAATATTGACACGGTATGATTCGCCCGAATTCGTCAATAAATTGGTGCGAAACTATGTCATATTGCGGCAAAAAAACATCGAAGCACGGACTGCTGATCTTATCTATGCTGGTTCTGCTCTCGGGCTGCGGTATGGAGACAGCATCGGACGAGAGCAGTGCATCAGCGCAACTCCAGGGCTCAACCGAACCGACGGTCAAGATTGCAGGTTCCGCGATGAAGGGCGTCATCCGCAAAGGTCTGGTCACTGCGAACCGTTTGATAGCTGATAAGGATGGCTACTATGAGCCACAACGGTCGGCGACCAAACTGGTACTGACCGCTGAAGACGGCAGCTATGAATTTAAACTGCGTGGCAAAGCGCAGGGTTGGGCGCTTGTGGATCTCCAGGCAGACGGTGGCACCCGCATGCTCTGCGATGTGGTACCCCAGTGTGAGCAGGTAGATGCAGCGTCAGTTGCGTTTGGCCAGCCCATGGCCCTGGATAGCAATTTCAGCCTGAGGGGAGCCGGTGACCTGAGCCTGGGCAGTGCAAACCTCACCCCTCTGACGCATCTGGCTGTCACTCTGGCGGAGCGCAGTGCCAGCGGGCTTGCGCCTGAGGCTTTGTCAGAGGCTTACGCAACTGTAGAAGGCTGGTTTGGCCTGACAGCCGGTGCACTGCGCCTCTCCCCGCCTGATCTGACTCGGCTCGATGATCTGAATGATTTGACTGCAGACGCCTTGCATGTGGCCATTGCCAACGCCGCCTTCCTGGCTCTGGTGAACAACAATGCACAATGGAGCGGTATTTCCGATGTGCTGACCAACATAACCAGCCAGGTCAGCGAGACCGGCCAGATCAGTCTTCTGGGGGACGGAATGAACGTCGCGCTGGCAGATCTGGTTTCTGCCGCTGCCCTGCAGGCATCCGAACTCCAACTGACCGTGGAATCCAGTGTTATCAGCCAGAAACTGGTGGTGGTTGAGTATCGCAATGTTCAGCGATTCAAAACCATCGCGGACGTTTATGGAGAAAGCGATGCTGAAGTCACCGATACCGACGGCACCGATACCGACGGCACCACGAACGACCCGACGAACCCTGACGAACCAGTCGACACGAGTCCAGAAGAACCAGTTGATCCCGTGGCCGACACCGACACCAACACCAACACTGACACTGGAACCAGCGAACCTACACCGACGGGAGACATCCCGGCCAACGCAGCTTTGCTAAGCTGGACTGCCCCCCTGACCCGTGAGAATGGTGAAAGCCTCGCCATGGGTGAAATCGCAGGCTTTGAAGTGGCTTACGGGCTCAACGCCGATAACCTGGACAAGAGCCTCGCGATTGGCGATGCCTCAGTGGACGAATTACTGGTAGACGAACTCACAGTGGGCACCTGGTACTTTGCCATTCGCACTCTCGATACGGATGGCAACCGCAGCCGGCTTTCCGACGTCGTTTACAAGCAAATATGAATCGATGCCGTGGGCAGTACCGGCACCAGTGCGGATATCAGCAAACGCGCTCGGATATCCAGGTTGTTAAAGCGGGCTCGAGGGATTCGCAACACTAATGTATCCCGAAGGCCACCATCGCGTCGGCCAGCCGCCTGAACCCGTAAAGGTTGGCGCCCTTGCTATAGGGGTAGTTGCCGGCGCTGTCCCGGCTGACGTGCTCGATGCAGCGGTCGTGAATGTCGGCCATGATAGATTTCAGTTGATGATCCACTTCCGCTGACGTCCAGGACTGCATGATGGCGTTCTGGGAGCGTTCCAGACCAGACACTGCGACGCCCCCCGCGTTGGCCGCTTTGCCGGGGCCGTACAGAGCGTCGCTTGCGATCAGACGCTCCTGGGCGTCTGCGGTCAGCGGCATGTTCGCTCCTTCGCAGAGTGCAATCAGGCCTTTTTTCAATAGCGTGTCCATGGCCTCGCCGTCTACTTCGTTCTGAATGGCGCAGGGTAAAAACACCGATGCTTCGGTTACCTGCCAGGGTTTCTGGCCGTTGTGAAACTCACCGGAAGACGATTCCGCCAACGGCCGTCCATCTTCCTGTTTCAGTTTTTTGAGGCCGTTCAGGCCACTTTCCGTGAGACCATCCCTGAACAGAAGCGTGCCGCCGGAGTCGGACAGGGTGAGCACTTTCGCGCCCTGCTCAATGGCCTTTTCTGCTGCGTATAGCGCTACGTTTCCGGCGCCCGAGATGATCAACGGAGTGTCCTGCAGTGTCCTGTTATGGGTATCCAGCATTCTCTCCAGGAAGTACACGACCCCGTAGCCGGTCGCTTCGATGCGTCCGCAGCTGCCGCCAAAATTGGGAGACTTGCCGGTCAGCACGCCTTCCCAGCGGTTGGTCAGCTTTACGTAGTGGCCATACAGAAACCCGATTTCCCGGGGGCCGACATTGATATCCCCGGCCGGCACGTCCATGTCCGGGCCGATGTGGCGATACAGCTCCTGCATAAAGGCCTGGCAGAAACGCATCACTTCCCGCTCGCTGCGTCCTTTGGGGTTGAAGTCGGAGCCGCCTTTCGCGCCACCCATCGGCAGGCCGGTCAGCGCATTTTTGAAACACTGCTCGAATGCCAGAAACTTCAGCACGCTCTCGCTGACGCCGGGGTCGAACCTCAGGCCGCCCTTGTAGGACCCCAGCATATGGTTCTGCTGCACCCGCCAGCCACGGTTTACATGAATCTGGCCGTCATCATCCTCCCAGCACACCCGGAAACGCAGTATCCGGTCCGGCTCGATCAATCGCTCGATCACATTCCAGCGGACGTAAGCCGGCGTTTCCTCGTAAAACCCGGCGATATCTTCGACAATTTCGTTAACCGCCTGATGAAACTCGGTATCGCGGGGGTGGGTAGCCTGAAGGATGGAGTGAACTTCGGAGGTAAGCGACGCCATGTCGTGGGTCCTGTTGGCCAGAGAAATAGACAGATACAGCTTTACGCCAATAACGGTTGATGGGATTGCTCCGGTAAACAGTCCGCGACAATGAGCTAATCTTCGGGAACAAAAACCGACCCTCAGGTTTATTTTATGCCCTTATCCCTGCAGACGTTTCTTGCCCCGGTACTCGCCACTGCACTGATAATAACGGGCTGTGATTCCGCCCCCGGTTTCTCGCCAGAATCAAATAGTGCCGGGCACAGTGCGCCATCGGCCAGCACCGGCAAAGCCAATCAGCGGGTGCTGGCGCAAAGGCCTTTTGATAACCGCGAAGACTTTCAGGACGCGCGGCGCGGGCTCATTGCCCGGGACCCGCAATTGTGGGTTCAACAGGCCGACGGAACTGGTCAGCCGCAATATGCACAACCTCTACATCCTCCGTGGCGCCAAAGTCCGGGACGCCCGGATCTGGAGCGGCTTTATTGACGAAGCACGGACCCGTTTCGCAGAGGCCGAGGTGTATTTTGGCAGCCATCACTGGCCGCTATGGGGCCAAAAGAAGATTCAGGAATTTCTGGCCATACAGCGCGACACCTACAAGTTCATTCACGACCAGGCCGTGCGCCCGATGAATCATGGGCACACGCCCCGGGAAATCGCCCGGCAGGAATTTGAAGCGGCGGCCGACATGGACGCCGCCGAAGGCCGCAACAGCTACCGCTGGCTTGCGGAGCTGCTGAACCACCTGGTTTTTTTCCGAGCCGGATAACAACGATGCCAGACAGCTGCTGACCCTGCAGAATTCCGTGCTCCACAACTGCCTGACCAGCGCAGACACCCCAGCGGACGCCACGCTTGAAGTCACCCGCGCTCTGTTCGTTGACCTGCTGGTTGGCAGGGCAGGGTTAAAAGAGTTGCTGTTCAGCGATGACATCGGTTTTGCAGGCAGCCGGCTCGACCTGATGGGTTTTTTCGCAATGCTGGATAAACCCGAAGGGCGGTTCAATCTGGTGACGCCATGATGGCGTCAAGGGCTTGCTCGCCGGATGGACTCGCTGGCATTGCCCGTCATAGGGGCTGGTATTCCTCGATCCGGGCATACCGGGTAAACCGCGCCCCATCCCACTGCAGTACATAATGGCCAGCCTGGACCACCGGGGTGGTTGCGGGGGGTCGCAGCAGGGCAACGGCTTCAGCGTTCGGGTTGCGCACCGAGTGGTAGAGGATTCCGTATTCCCCGGCGCTCAGAAGGTCCGCTGCGATCTGCTGCCCCGGTGCGTAGTCCGAATCGTGCAGGTACCGGGCCTGCCCCCTCAGGTCAATTAATAGTTCAGCAGTGTAGCCGGTATAACATCGGACAACCGCCGAATAATCGTTACCAACGCCGAACCCCCGCCAGATTCCACCGATGTGATACACCCATTCCCTGATCGCGGTTTCCACCGAATCTCCGGCGTAATAGGCACCGCGGGCGGCCGTATTAAAGCGCCCGGTCGCGGGGTAGCAGAAAGAGGCCATAACCGGTCCCCACCCGGGCCCATACCGAAAATCCTTGTCATCCACATAACGGGGCCAGTGCGCCAGCCGGTCACTAGTGGCGGACTCCAGCTCACCAAGAATCAGGGAGTCCGCGCTTTCGAAACAGTCAATCGGGGGGTATTTGCTGTGAATGATCCGGTGATGCTTCCATTCAGGTTTGACTCGGTTCAATTAACGCTCCCTGGCCAGTACCGACTTCAGCCCCGCATGGCATCCAGATTACGACGCACGTAATACAGTGCATCCATCGAACCCTGCTCCAGCAGGTAGTCACGGATCGACTGGCCCTGCAGCCCCATTAGATCAATCGGCTTGCGAAACCAGTCAAAGGCCATTGCTTCATGCCCGGATGGTGTAATCAATACAAGTGCTTTGTGGATGCCCAGAAGCAGGCTGATTCGCTCCATGGTGTCGCGAGACACATCAACCTTCTCGCCGCCAGTCACCCGCTTCCGCCAGTCCGCCAGTGTGCGCCTGCGCACGCCACCCAGCAGCTCCCCAAGCTGGTCCATGGTCAATTCCCAGCGCTCACGGCGTTCAAACAACCAGCGCAGCCCCGCCGTGCTGTGATTTGCATCAAGTGTAGGGGCTGACCTGCTGGGTGGGGCCGTCTCGGCCGGTTTATGTTCTCGCAAACCCATCATGGTGGCGTACCTCTGTTGAGGAAGTTTTCCCTTCAACACAAAGTATAGGCTGCCTGCTCAGCGCGTGCAAATTTGCACGAATAATACCTAGAAAGGCATTTCTGTAAATCGAAAGAAGTTAACCCAACTGCCGGATATACTTACTATCATTACCAAAGTGATGGAGGGCCGCATGGCCCGGAAAGAACTTCAATAACTGGTTCGGCATTTCTCAATTTCATGCACCGCATGGTGCGGCAGGCAGTTGGCCTGCTAAAGTTCGCTGCATTCGGCAGGAACTTCCTGGGGCTGAATGCCCTGTGTAAATTGCCGCAAGGAATTGGCGCCCGAATTGTCGCCCTCAACACTCGCGACCACCGACAACGATGCGGATCATTTTGCCGGCGTTTGCTTCCGTGAATGCCTCCAAGTAATGCACCTGGTTAGCTGTTTTCAAGCATATAAGCGTGAAGTTGCCGCTCCTCTCGTCTAACATATAGGACAAGGGCGCCACTATCATCATCACGGTAAAAAATGCGACATGGCGGCACCACTACCTCACGGTATACGGAATTGGGTAGTTCCGGAGCAATCCGTACGGATTGTGGAAAATCTGCCAAGCGGTCGGTTTTATCGAAAACCTCTTCCACCAAGCGGCTTGCAGCAGCCGGATTATCCAGAGCAAACAAGCTCAACTTTCATTGGTTAACTCTGATTTAAACCGAAAGTATCACTTTCTCGGCTCGGCAATGGCAGCTAACGCCAGCCATAAACGTCGCCCTGACAAGGGCGTCCAGTGGAGGGCCAGCGGCCCGGAACAACCTTAATGGTTTGTTAGGCATAGCTAGAACTCGTCAAAATGAGGAACTGAATTGATCGAGTTTCTCGTGAACGTTTCGATAGGCGAAAAGGAGAGATCTACAATATTTCTCCTAACCCGGACTCCGACATTGTAAGCGCCCTTTTCACACGAAAAATAGTCTCCGCCGAAAGGCTCATCTAGCTTTTTCAGCCCATCAATAGGGTAACCTCCGATATAGATCGGGCCACCGTCGCAGACCAGCGTCAAACTTAGCTCTTTCTCAGTAGTTAGCCTCGGATTTTTTCCATGAACAAGAACCTCAAAGTAGCCATCGTGACCGGTAGACAGGAAAATTCCGTTGCCCCTATTCATTTCTGTAAGTAGCGCATCATCCTCTACCCACCAAGTTTCCTCGTCGCGGAATCGGTGTTCTAGTGCTTTCGAATCAAAGACGGAAATTAGGGCTACATCTGTGGCAACTCTAAAGGCAATGAGATGCTCTTTATGTATCACTGAGCTCAGACTCAGAGGCGGAATTGCGTCGCCCGCGGAGCCTGGATCTTTGACAGAAGAACTTTGGGCAGAGTTTTCCCCCGATGGAGCCACTACAGCATAGATTGAGGCGGATCCCGCAATAACAGTGAAAACTAAACTAAATAGCCATACCAAAGGCTGGTTTTTATGCTCTGGGCAAAACCATCTCCAGCGCTCCTTTCTTAAGCACCGATTAAGACTCTTTGTCCGTCCAAAACATTGCCTCACTGGAATCACTGTGGTGCCTAACAGCAATTAGACTGAAAGCATCATTATTGCAAAAACGCGACTTCTCTTTTTTGCGTATCCGCAAATCTTATGCGTTAGTTCAATTATCAATATAACAACACCTTAGCCCACGGCACTCTGTTGTGCATGTATTCGTTTGACGTCTTTGTGATTGCAGTAATGCCGAACATGACCAATGACGGCATTATTGCGAATCTCACACCGTGTCGGGGCATAAGCGTGGCCACGTGATTGAAGATTTCGATCGGGGCGACAACCTGATGATCAAGTGTGGTCTTGAAGAGTCCGGAGGCGCACTGGTAGCCAGTGGCGGGGAGCAATCGGACAGATTTTTCAGTGGTGCGTTGTTTGAGCGTTGTGTTGCAGCGATGGCTCGTCAGATTGGCGGTTGATCAGCGGGGTTTACTCGTTGCCACCACCCGTAGCTTGCCCGACTTTGGAACCGTTACTGCGCCCCAGCCGTTGGCTGATCCACTCACCCGTTGCAACCAGCTTTTGCAGATCCACCCCCGTTTCAATCCCCAGCCCGTCTAGCAGATACAACACGTCTTCCGTCGCCACGTTGCCAGACGCGCCTTTGGCATAGGGGCAGCCGCCGAGCCCTGCAACTGAGGCGTCGATCACGGCAATGCCTTCTTCCAGTACGGTGTAAAGATTGGCCAGGGCCTGGCCGTAGGTGTCGTGGAAGTGGGCGGCCAGTTTTTCCATGGGGACGTGGGCGGCGACGGCTTCGAGCATGCGTCTGGCTTTCAGCGGTGTGCCGACGCCAATGGTGTCGCCCAGGGAGATTTCGTAGCAGCCCATGTCGTGCAGCGCTCTGGCCACTTTTGCCACCTGTTGCGGAGCGATGTCGCCCTCGTAGGGGCACCCCAGAACGGTGGAGACGTAGCCGCGAACCGGAATCCGGTTTTTATGGGCGGCGTTCATTACCGGCCGGAAACGTTCCAGGCTTTCGGCAATGGAGCAGTTGATGTTTTTCTGGCTGAAGCTTTCTGACGCGGCACCGAACACGGCGACCTCGCTGACGCCGGCGGCCAGCGCGTTTTCAAAGCCTTTGAGGTTAGGGGTCAGCGCGCCGTAGCGAACGCCGGGGCGACGGTTGATGCTCGCCATGACGTCAGTGGCATCACCCATTTGCGGAACCCATTTTGGTGACACAAAACTGGCGGCCTCGATGTGGGTCAGGCCACAATCGGCCAGCCGGTCAATCAGTTTCGTTTTGATGGCGGTGGCGATGACCGGACCAGGTTCGTTCTGCAGGCCATCCCGGGGGCTCATTTCCACCAGGCGGACATGGGCAGGAAAGGTCATGCTTCGGCCTCGCTTCTCGTTGCTTTTGCAGTCACGTCGATGGCGATCAGTTCGGCGCCTTCGGCTACCTGATCACCTTCGGTATAGAACACGTCGCTGACAACGCCATCCGCCGGGGCCCTGATGGCGTGCTCCATTTTCATCGCCTCCATGATCACCAGGGTCTGGCCTGCGGTTACGGTATCGCCTTTTTTCGCCTGCACGGAAATCACCGCGCCGTTCATGGGGGCTGCCAGGCTACCTTCGTGGGCCGCGTCTTCCAGGCCAAAGGTTTCTCTGTACAGGGTGCAGCGGAAGGTCTGGCCCTGCTGGAACAGGGTCAGTTCCTGGCCGTGCAGATGGCCGTACAGGCTCTGGCGGTGACCGTTGAGGGTGACTTCCAGCCGGTCGTCGCCCAGCTCGGCGCGAATGCGGTCTTCCCGCTTGCCGTTGCGCACCACCAGCTCATCGCCAACGGTTTGTGCTTGCAGGGTGTGAATGCGGTCGCCGGTTTTCAGCAACAGGGATTCGGTGTGTTGGCTGTTCAGCCGCCATTGCCTGAGGGTGGCAAAGGGTGACCAGGGGTCGGCTTTGTCCGGCACCGCTTGCCGGTGAGTGATCACGTACGCGGCGGCCAGGGCCAGTGACTGATTCAGGTCGTCGGTCTGTGGCGGCAACAGCAGGTCGGTATGCTGGTCGATAAACGCCGTGGTCAGTTCTGCTTTGCGAAAAGGCGCGGAATCCGCCAGGGTATGCAGGAAGCTCAGGTTGTTTTTTACTCCGGCGATGCGGTAACCCTCAAGGGCCGCAACCATGCGGTTAATGGCCTGCTCGCGGGTGTTGTCCCATACGATAAGCTTGGCGATCATCGGGTCATAGTGAACGCTGATGTCGTCCCCTTCGCGAACGCCGGTATCCACCCGTACATGCCGGTTTTCTGCCGGGGTTCTCAGGTAGCGAAGGTGGCCGGTGGCGGGCAGGAAGTCCTGGGCGGGGTCCTCGGCATACACCCGCACTTCCAGCGCATGGCCGTGGATTTTAACGTCGGCCTGCTCCAGTGGCAGCGGCTCGCCCAGGGCGATGCGTAGCTGCCATTCCACCAGATCCTGCCCGGTGATCATTTCGGTGACCGGGTGTTCCACCTGCAGGCGGGTGTTCATCTCCATAAAGAAGAAGGCGCCGTCCGCGTCATAGAGGAATTCCACGGTGCCTGCGCCCACATAGTTGATGGCCCGGGCAGCGCGAACGGCGGCTTCGCCCATGGCTTTGCGGGTGTCTTCGGTCAGGCCCGGGGCCGGGGCTTCTTCCAGCACTTTCTGGTGGCGGCGCTGGATGGAGCAGTCCCTTTCGGCCAGATAGACGCCCTTGCCCTGCTGGTCGCAGAACACCTGGATTTCCACATGGCGGGGCTGGGTGAGGTAGCGCTCGATCAGCATGTCCGTGTTGCCAAAGGCGTTTTTGGCTTCCCGACGGGCGGCGGCCAGGGCGTCGTCGAAATCGTCCGGCCCTTCAACCACGCGCATGCCCTTGCCGCCGCCACCGGCAATGGCTTTTAGCAGAATCGGGTAGCCGCATCGTTCGGCTTCGGCTTTCAATAGCGCTGGCGACTGATCACTGCCGTGGTATCCGGGCACAAGGGGCACGCCGGCTTCCTCCATAATGGCCTTGGCGGCGGACTTGGAGCCCATGGCAGCGATGGCCGAAGACGGCGGGCCGATAAACACGATGCCGCTGGCTTCGCAGGCTTCGGCGAAGCCGGTGTTTTCTGACAGAAAGCCGTAGCCGGGGTGAATGGCTTCGGCTCCGCTGAGTCTGGCGGCTTCGATAATTTTATCCCCGCGCAGATAGCTTTCGGAACTCGTCGCCGGGCCGATGTGGAAAGCTTCGCCGGCCATGGCCACGTGTCGGGCGCCGGCATCGGCTTCGGAGTAGACGGCCACACACTGGATGCCCAGGCGGTGGGCCGTATCGATCACCCGGCAGGCGATTTCCCCGCGATTGGCGATCAGTATCTTGCGGAACATCAGGCGTCATCCTCCGGTACCCATGCTGCCGGGCGCTTGTCCAGAAACGCGCCAAGCCCTTCCTGGCCCTCGTCGCTGACGCGGATGTCGGCAATGCGCTGGGACGTCATGTCGATCAGCTCCGGGGTCAGCGGTTGCTGGCTCACGTCGAAGATCAGTTTCTTGGCCGCGCTGATGGCCTGCGGGCCGTTGCTGGTCAACTGGTCAATCAGTTCGTTGCAGACGGTCCACGCGCTGTCTTTGTCGTCGCAGACGATGTGGACCAGTCCCAGTTCCTGTGCTTTTTCGGCGCTGAATACTTCGGCGGTGAGGAAGTAACGCCTGGCCTGGCGCTCGCCAATGGCACGAACGACATAGGGGCTGATAGTGGCAGGAATCAGCCCGAGTTTGACCTCGCTCAGGCAGAATTTCGCATCTTCGGTGGCGATGACGATATCGCAGCAGGCGGCCAGCCCCACCGCGCCGCCAAAGGCCGCGCCCTGAACAAGTCCGATCACGGGTTTGGGAAGGTGGTTCAGGGTAGACATGAGTTTGGCCAGCTGACGGGCGTCGGCCAGGTTTTCTTCCCGGGTATTGCCCGCCATCCGACGCATCCAGGCCAGGTCGGCGCCGGCCGAAAAGTGTTTGCCCTCGGAGCGGACGATCACCACGCGTGTGTCATCGTCTCTGGCGACCTGTTCCAGCGCGTCGATCAGTCTGCGGATGATCAGGTCGTCGAAGGCGTTGCGTTTTTCCGGGTAGTTGAGGACCACTTCGGTGACGCCTCGGGTGCACTGGTTCAGCACCACGGCGGGGGTCTGTTCGGTCATGAAGCTCTCCTCGGTTACATACGGAACACGCCGAAGCGCGTGGGCCGGGCGGGTCGGTTAAAGGTGGCGGACAGGCTCAGGGCAACTACCTCGCGGGTCTGGGCCGGGTCGATCACGCCGTCGTCCCACAGGCGGGCGCTGGCGTAGTAAGGGTGGCCCTGCTCTTCGTATTTGTCGATGATCGGTTGTTTGAACCCGGCCTCTTCGTCCGTGCTCCAGTTTTCGCCTTTGCGCTCTTTGCCTTCCCGTTTCACCGTGGCCATGACGCTGGCGGCCTGTTCGCCACCCATCACCGAGATGCGTGCGTTGGGCCACATCCACAGGAAGTCCGGGCTGTAGGCGCGGCCGCACATGCCGTAATTGCCGGCGCCAAAGCTGCCCCCGATCAGTACGGTGATTTTGGGCACCCTGGCGCAGGCTACGGCCATGACCATTTTCGCCCCGTGCTTGGCAATGCCGTCTGCTTCGTATTTCTGGCCCACCATAAAGCCGGTGATGTTCTGCAGAAACAGCAGGGGAATGTTGCGCTGGCAGCATAGTTCCACAAAATGCGCGCCTTTCAGGGCGGATTCGCTGAACAGTATGCCGTTATTGGCGATGATGCCCACCGGGTAGCCGTGGATGTGGGCGAAGCCGGTGACCAGCGTCTGGCCGTAGTAGCGTTTGAATTCGTCAAATTCGGAGCCGTCCACCGTTCGGGCGATGACGTCCCGCACGTCGAAGGGCTTGCGCAGGTCGGTGCCGACAATGCCGTAGATTTCCCTGGGGTCGTAGAGTGGCGCTTCGGGTTCCCGCACTTCCACCGGGGTGGGCTTTTTACGGTTGAGGTTGCCGACGCAGCGGCGGGCGATGTCCAGCGCGTGGGCGTCGTTTTCGGCGTAATGGTCCGCCACGCCGGAAGTCTTGCAGTGGACATCGGCCCCGCCCAGGTCTTCAGCGCTGACAACTTCGCCGGTGGCGGCTTTCACCAGCGGCGGGCCGGCCAGGAAGATGGTGCCCTGTTCTCTGACGATGATGGATTCGTCGGCCATGGCGGGCACGTAGGCGCCCCCTGCGGTACAAAGGCCCATGACCACGGCAATCTGGGGAATATCGTCGGCGGACATGTGGGCCTGGTTGTAGAAAATGCGACCGAAGTGTTCTCTGTCGGGGAAGACATCGTCCTGTAGGGGCAGGTTGGCGCCGCCGGAGTCCACCAGGTAGATGCAGGGCAGGCGGTTGTTGAGGGCGATTTCCTGGGCGCGGAGGTGTTTTTTCACCGTCAGCGGGTAGTAGCTGCCGCCTTTGACGGTGGCGTCGTTGGCGATAATCATGCATTCGGTGCCGCTGACGCGGCCGATGCCGGCGATGGTGCCTGCGGCGGGCACGTCTTCATCGTAGACGTTGTAGGCGGCGAGCTGGCCGATTTCCAGGAAGGCGGAGCCGTCGTCCAGGAGGCGGTTGATGCGCTCTCTGGGGAGCAGTTTTCCGCGGGCGATGTGGCGCTCCTGATAGCTGGGGCCGCCGCCCTGCTGGATGATGGCAATTCTGTCATTCAGATCTGCGACAGCCTCTTCCATGGCCCTGTTCTTGGCCTGGAACTCGTCTTCTTTAGGGTTAATTTTGTTTTGGAGTACGGTCATTTTTTTAGTCCGTGCATCGGGCCAGCGGGTAAAGCAATTCGAAAACCGCTACAAGCACGTCCGTGTGCGCTTATCTTCGGCCATCCATGGCCTACGAAATTTTCGAATTGCTTTACCCGCTGCCCCTCGTCTGGGTTTGGTTGCTGGCCGCTGTTTAAACTTTTTGATGAATGCACATGCCCAAGTGCGCGCGGTTGGCCGGATGGGGCTTTCGGGAATGTCGTAGGCCAAGGATGGCCTACGCCAAGCGCACATGGAGGTGCTCGTAGCGTTTCCCGAAAGCCCCATCCGGCCGACCGCAAAACCACCCAAGTTGAATCAGTTGTTGAGATACAACTCCCGCCCAATCAGCATGCGTCGGATTTCCGAGGTGCCCGCGCCGATTTCATACAGCTTGGCGTCCCGCAGTAACCGGCCAGTGGGGTAGTCGTTGATGTAACCGTTGCCGCCCAGCAACTGGATGGCGTCCAACGCCAGTTTGGTGGCCATTTCGGCGGAGTAGAGGATAGCCCCGGCGGCGTCTTTTCTTGTGGTTTCGCCGCGGTCGGCGGACATGGCGACCATGTAGACATAGGATTTGGCGGTGTTCATCCAGGTGTACATGTCGGCGACTTTGCCCTGGACCAGTTCGAACTCACCGATGGCCTGGCCGAACTGTTTGCGTTCGCGAATGTAGGGCACGGTGACGTCCATGGCGGCTTGCATGATGCCCAGTGGGCCGCCTGAAAGCACCAGACGCTCATAATCCAGGCCGCTCATCAGGACTTTCGCGCCCATGCCTTCGCCGCCGAGGATGTTGTCTTTAGGCACCTGGCAGTCTTCGAACACCAGTTCGCAGGTGTTGGAGCCGCGCATGCCGAGTTTGTCCAGCTTCTGGTGGCGGCTGAAGCCCGGGGTGCCGCGTTCGACAATGAAGGCCGTGACGCCCTTCGATCCGGCGTGTATGTCGGTTTTGGCGTAGATCACGTAGGTGCTGGCATCGGGTCCGTTGGTGATCCACATTTTGGTGCCGTTGAGCAGGTAGTGGTCGCCCTCGTCTCTGGCAGAGAGTTTCATGGAGATAACGTCGGAACCGGCGTTGGGTTCGGACATAGCCAGGGCACCCACGTGCACGCCGCTGATCAGTTTGGGCAGGTACCGGCGTTTCTGGTCTTCAGTGCCGTTGCGGTAGATCTGGTTGACGCACAGGTTGGAATGGGCGCCGTAGCTCAGGCCCACAGATGCTGAGGCGCGGCTGATTTCTTCCATAGCGATCACGTGGGCCAGGTAGCCCATGCCGGCGCCGCCGTATTGTTCGCTGACAGTGATGCCCAGCAGACCCATGTCACCCATTTTCTGCCACAGGTCCATGGGGAATTCGTTGCTGCGGTCAATTTCTTCAGCGCGGGGGGCGATTTCGGCGGCGGCGAAGCGGTTGATCTGTTCCCGCAGGCTGTCGAGGGTTTCACCGAGTCCGAAGTTGAGCTCTGTGTAGGGGGATTTCATGTCGTTGCCTTTTGTTGTTTGCGCTCTTCGATATCCTGCAGGGCCGCCCGGCAGCGGTTTTCGTGGGCGTCCAGTTCCGTTTCCATCATGGCGATGTCGTTTTTCTGCTGGGCCAGTTGGGCGCGGCGGCGCTCCACGACTTCCAGGGTTTTCAGAAGCTGGTTTTCGCTGCCGGTCAGGGTTTCGTCCCAGAGTTCGAACAGTTCCCGGGTTTCCGCCAGGGAGAAACCCATGCGCTTGCCCCGCAGGATCAGTTTAAGGCGGGCGCGGTCTTTGTTGCTGAAGATCCGGGTCTGGCCCTGTCGGGTTGGATGCAGCAGGCCTTCGTCCTCATAGAAGCGGATGCTCCGGGTGGTGACGTCGAAATCTCTGGCCAGTGCGCTGATATTGAACTGTTTTTTGTCTGGCATGGACGGTTCCGATGGAAGCGGTCATTCTGACGCTAAATATAAGTCTAGTTTACGTAAACGTAAAGCATAAATCATATTTAGTGATGGCCAGAATTCATTTGTGTAGATCGATGACTGAACTCTGGCGAGTCGCTACTAGATGGTTTTTGGCGCTTCGTTCAGGGCGACGCCACCGATGCGCCATTCGCCGTCGTTCTGCACCATGCGATAGACGGCGCGCCAGCGTTTGCCCTCGGGCCCGAGCAGGCGGACAACCTGAACCTGGAAGCCATCGTGGGGAATGCGCTCCATGAATTCAATTGAGGACGCCTGATACACGGGCACGTAAGACAACCGCACCATGTCGTAAAAGGTGTCGACGGATCCGGTCTGCCGTTTGATGCCGTCAGAGGCAAAGCCCCAGGCGGTCTCTTTGTCGTCGTTGGCAAAGGCTTCGATCTGGGACAGGATGACGTTCTGGATGGCATCGCCGGTCTCATCACTTTGTGCGGATGGCGCCGCCACCGCAAGGCAAAGCAGAGCAGCCAGCATAAAAGGGATGGCACCCGATGTGCGTAATGAACGTGGCGAATTGTGAGATGACTGAGCAGTCGTGAGCAGTTTCATGGTCTGGCCTCTGGAAAGATGCTGTACAAAAAATACGCACTGGCCGGGCTGACGGATTCAAACGATTGCCGTGGCAGAGGAAGTAAGGGCAGACTGCTAGACTGAAAATGACATCGACAACAGGATTCAAGCCAATGGCGAAGGCGCAAAAACACCCCCAGAAGCTACTGCTTTTTTACCTGAACGACCAGCGGCTGTTTGGCCTGGGTACGCTGAAAATTCGTGAGATCATGCCTTACACGCCGCTTTCCCGACTGCCGCAAAGTCATTCGGCGGTGGTCGGCACGATGAATTTCCGGGGTTCGACGGTGCCGGTAATCGATATGGCGGCGGCCGTCGGTTATCGACCGATGACAGAGGAAGACCGGAAGACCGCGTCTATCATCGTGACCGATGTTCAGCGCCAGGAAATCGGGTTTCTGGTTCGTAACGTTCGCAAGATCATCGAAACCGAATGGAAAGACGTGATGCCACCGCCTAAAAGCCTGGGCGACCGTGCATTCATTACCGGTCTGCTTCAGTTGGATGAGGAAATTGTTCAGCTGATGGACGTGGAGTTGCTGTTGGCACGGGTGTATCCGGAGTCGGTGAATCCGTCCGAGGTGGTGTTAACTGACCTGCAGCGGGAAACCCTTAAAGGGCTGAATATTCTGCTGGTCGACGATTCTCAGGTAGCGCGCAAGCAGCTTTCGGATGCGCTGGACAGCAAGGACGTATCCTATTCGGTTACCACCAACGGCCAGGATGCGCTGGACCGACTGCTAAAGGCAGAAGACGAAGGCAGGCCCGTTGATATTCTGGTCAGCGACATTGAAATGCCCGGGCTGGATGGCTATGAGCTAACGTTCAATGTGCGGGACCATAACAGCCTGAAACAGCCCTATATCATTCTGCATACCTCACTGAACAGTGAGATGAGCGTCAGCTACGCCACTCAGGTGGGCGCAGACGAAGCCCTGACCAAATTCGATGCGGAAGAACTGTTGCACGCCATCCTCAGGGGCGCGGAAAAGCGCTAGGCCGGGACACAGGCCGGATCATTGGGAGTCAGATAATGCAAGTACTGTTACTGGGTGCGACCGGGCTGACCGGAGGCAGGGTGCTGGAGGGGCTGTTGGCGTCCGATGCGGTGACACAGGTGGTCGCGCCCGTGCGCCGTGAAATACCCATTGACCACGACAAACTGCAACAGGAAGCGGTGGATTTTGACCATCTGGAACGTCATGAAAGTCTGTTCAAGGTTGATGTAATTGTCTGCTGCCTCGGTTCAACAATAAAGAAAGCAGGCTCCCGCGAACGCTTCCGGCAGATCGACTACGGGTACGCCATGAAAGCGGCAGAAATGGGGCGACGGCAGGGCGTGACAGGGTTCATTCTGATGTCGGCCATCGGTGCTTTTTCGGGGTCCCCGGTGTTCTACAACCGGGTGAAAGGCGAACTGGAAGATGGCCTGAAGGAACTCGCTTTTCCCTACCTCTCTATCTATCAGCCGGGGCTGCTGATGAACGGACGATCCGAGCAGCGGTCCGCGGAAGCGCTGGGCATCAGGGCCATGCCCGCCGTTAACTGCCTGTTGCAGGGCCGGCTGAGACGGTATCGGGGTATTGATGCGGCGCTGGTGGCCAGAGCCATGGTCAATGACGCAGTCGGGCTGGCTGGCGATTCATCCGGAAAAACCGGGGTTTTCTATCGTCATTACGACGACATGGTCGCGTCCGCCAATTCCCGGTAAAGCGCACCGCCGAGAGACTGAAAATACCGCTGGAATGCCTCGTTAATGACCGTACGCTGCCCGCCTTGCGGATACAGGCCGGTCCTGGCCTCATCTGAATGCCGGCTGCCGCGGACCAGAAAGCTGCTCATGGGTCGGGCGTCTTCAACGAAGGCTTCAAATGCTCTGGCGCACATCTCTTCCGGCCTGGCGTAATAAAGCACTCCCATGGCGGCGTCTGCCTTGCGGGAGCACAGAAAAAGCTCACTGGGTTCAGTGCCATTTGCATTCAGCATCACCGCTTTGAAGCATTCTGCCAGAAGGCCGTTGAGCGGATGAGGTTTCAGCGAAGTGCTTTCAAGCCAGCCTTTCGATGCAAAAAGACCTTTTTCCGGCTTTCTGAACATGCGGTTTCCCATGTAGTGATCAAAGGCATGAAACCATTCATGGGCCAGGCTGCCCGCGCCGGCGTTTTTCGCCAGTGCCAGCTGCCGGGTGGTGGGAATATAGTGCGCGGCAACCCCGGGTCTGCCACCAATGCCATATTGCAGGCCCAGGGTATGGCGCAGGGAGATCAGATGCTCCGGGCCGCCCAGAACGTCCATCAGGTCGTTCAGGGCCTGCTGGAACCTCATGGCTGCCCGGTCTTTTTCGGGCTCCGACACCCATCGCCCGATTTCAATGCTGCGAAACTCGAAGCGCCGTCTGATGGTGGCAAAGCTTGCAGGCTGGCTTTCTGATCTCATGCGGTCTCACTTGGTGAAATCGGCGAGTGACAGTTATCGTAACCATACTGCAAAACTGTATAAATGTACAGTTATCTGATGTGGGCGTTTATACGCTCAAGTGCTGCGTGGATGTTTGCCGGAATCGGTGAAGACCTGTTGCTGGCGCGGTCTACAAAGACGTGAACCAGTTCCCCGATGGCAGCCGCATCCGGGTCATCCTGTCGGAAAATGGCAACCTCATAGGTGACCGATCGGGTGCCGGTTTTCAGCACCCGCAGCCCTGCTTCAAGCGCTTCAGGGTAGGCCACAGGTTTTTTGAACTGACAGCTGGAGCTGACCACAAAGCCCACCACCGGCGCGTTGTGGATGTCCAGTCCGCCTTCTTCGATCAGGTAGCGATTAACGATGGAATCGAAATAGGAGTAGTAGGTCACGTTATTGACGTGACCATAGATATCGTTGTCCATCCAGCGGGTAATCATGGGGTAAAGCACGGGGTATTCGGATCGTTCCATGGTGGATTCCATCGTCGTGGTTGTATAGCTGGCCGATACGTTACTGATGTTTGGCGATGATAGAAAGTTGCTGTTTTCGCGGACCAGACCTGCCCGCGCCTATCGAAAATCCGGGGTGTGCGGACATCTGCAAATAAAAATAATCCGTGAACTTCAGAGCAACAGATTGGTGCCGTTAACTATACTGGCCCTTTCGACGCTTGTTTCAGTTTATAAAAAGGATCTTGGCAATGCGTAAAAATCTGCCGGTGACCAACACCGAGCGTAAATTTGCGGAATCTCAGAAGCTTATTTCCGCAACCGACCTGAAAGGTAAAATTCAGCATTGTAATGATGCATTTGTCGAAATTAGTGGTTTTACCCGCGAGGAGCTGATTGGTCAGCCTCACAACATTGTAAGGCATCCGGATATGCCGCCGGCCGCCTATGAAAATATGTGGTCCCACCTGAAAGCGGGGCGACCCTGGATGGGCCTGGTCAAGAACCGGTGCAAAAACGGCGATTTTTACTGGGTCAGCGCGTACATTACCCCGGTTACCGAGAAGGGTGCCATCATTGGCTATGAGTCTGTGCGCAGCTGTCCGTCCCGTCAGGATGTCGAGCGTGCAGACAAGCTTTATTCGCGGATCCGTGCCGGGAAAAGCACAACAACCCTGTTGAGCCGGCTAAGTGCCAGCACCCTGTTTCTTGGCCTGGTACTGATTGTGGCGGCCGTCCTGTTCGGAGTGGGTCAGAGTGTGGTTTCGGAACTGGCGCTGCTGGTGGGCGTTGTCGTTTACGCCGTCTGGGTAAACCTTTCAAAGCAGCGGTTGCTGACCTCGATCACGTCGATGATGGACAAGTCTTTCACCGACGATCTGGCGGCAAAGAGCTACACCGACGATGACCTGCAACTGGGGCGTATCAAGGTGGCTGTTCGCGCCCTGCAGGCCCATCTGGATGCGGTTCTGACCCGGATCGAGGATTCCGCCGACAAAGCCAAAACCGGTGCCATGCACGGCCTCGAATTGCAGTATGAAGCCCAGGAAACCCTGCGTTGCCAGCAGGGTGAAACGGAGCAGGTGGCGGCGGCCGTTCATGAGATGTCACAGACCATTGCGGAAGTGTCTTCCAACGTGCAGCAGACCGCAGAGAAGGCAGACGGAGCTCGCGAGTTCGCTACCCGGGGATCCTCCACTGTGGCGGCCACCCGCGAGGCTATCGAGGACCTGAAATCGACGGTCCACAACATCAGCGAGTCGGTGCAGGAACTGGCTTCGGAGACCGGTAAAATTGCCGGTGCCGCCAAGATCATTGAAGAAATTGCCGATCAGACCAACCTGCTGGCCCTTAACGCGGCTATTGAAGCGGCGCGCGCGGGTGAGCACGGTCGCGGCTTTGCGGTCGTGGCGGATGAGGTTCGTAACCTGGCCCGCCGCACCCAGGATTCCACCAAGGAAATCCACGTCATCATTAATACACTTCAGTCAAGCTCGTCCAATTCGGTAAAAATTGCCAAAGAGGGTAACGTTGCGGCCGACAGCGGCCTGGAAAAAATGCTGGAGGCGGAACGGTCCCTCAGTGAGATTACCGAGTCGGTCAACACCATAGCCGAGATGGCCACGCAAATGGCAGCGTCTGTGGAAGAGCAGGCGCAGGTTGCGGATCAGATCAATGAGCAGGTCGAGCATATTTCGGCTCTGGCGTCGGAAAACCTGAGCAAGGGCGAGGAGTCAACGGAAAGCTCGAAGCGGATGGACCGCATTGCCAGTGATCTGCATGAGCTGGTCGTCCGCTTCAAATAAGGATGGGGCACTGGCAGACGGGGTCTGCCAGTGGACCGTCACATGGACCTGGCGAACAGACTGAACGGCATGGCTTTGAGCAGATAGCTCATAGGTGTCCAGGGCCACCAGGGCACATAAGCGCGGCGATTTTCGGATTCGATGGCCCGGACCAGCGCTTTCACGCCGGTATCCAGGTCGACCCGAAACGGCGCACTCTCGGCATCCCGGTTGATGTCGGTCAGGATGTAACCGGGCATGATGTTGCTGACATTAATGGGTTTGCCGCGGGTGTCCAGCTGCAGGCCCTCGGCCAGTGATGCAACGGCCGCCTTGGTGGCCGCGTAGACGTTCAGCGGGCCACGAAATCCCCGCACACCGCTGACCGAGGACATCAGCACCAGATGCCCGTCGTTCTGCTCCCTAAAAATTTCCATCGCCGCCTCGCTCTGGGCGAGGGCACCAATGACGTTGGTTTCCACGGTATGGCGATTGGCGTCAAAATGCCCCCGGCCGATGGGCTGGGAGCTGCCGATGCCGGCGTTCACAACGACCCGGTCCAGGCTGCCAAGTTCTTCCTTGAACCCGCGGAACACCTCAAACACCTGCTGGTAGTGACACACATCCAGCCCGGTCACCAGCACCCTGATTTCCGGGTACGCCTGTTGCAGCTCCCGTTGCAGCGCTTCCAGTTTATCCGCCCTGCGGGCACAAAGCGCCAGATTGCAGCCTTTTGCCGCCCAGGCTCGCGCCAGGCCTTCGCCAAGGCCGGAGCTGGCGCCGGTGATCAGGATGTTTTTTCTCATTGCTGGGCCTCATCAGGTTGCGTCGGGAAACGGTGTGTCAGTCTGTTACAGGATTAAGGTTAACATTAACAGACACTACTGGAACTGGGTGTAGCAGCGTTGTCGCTGTTCGCGAAGTCTCTGCATTTCGGCGTCGTTGCTGTCGAGGCCATAGCGCTGCATAACGTCGACAAACCGGCTGATATAGCGGCACTGTTCCAGGGAGGGCAGCCATGCAAGGGGATTTCTGCCACCCCGCGCCTGCTTCTCGGTGTCCGTTAGCGGCCATTGATTGGCGGTATCCTTCTGGAACCGGTCTCTGGTTGCGGAGCTCCAGGCACTGGCCCCGCGTTCATCGGCGAACGCCAGTGGCACCAGGGTAACTGGGGCGCTCTGCGCCGGAGCTTTCATCAACCACAGGCTTGTGGTCGCGGCAACCAGTGCGAGTGTTGCCAGTGCGATGGCCTTCTGCAGCATAGAGCGTCCGCTCATGGTGGCGCGCCTCTCGTGAAATGACTACCCAGTGATTACGATGAACCCGCCGATTGGCTCTGTCGGTTACACCGAAAACCCATCCCGAGCGTAGCTGTTGGGAAACCGAATGTTTGTGGAGTGAGGCAATGCCGGAAGGCCCTGAAATACGACGCATGGTGGACGATATCGGCAAGGCGATTGTGGGCCGGACGGCCCGGCAGGTGTTCTTTGCCTTTGATCATCTCAAACCGTTTGAGGCGGAGCTTGCCGGGCGCCAGGTCACTTGCGTTGAAGCCCGGGGAAAAGCGGTGCTGGTGCATTTTGAAGCCACGGCCGAAGACGGCCCCTGGTGCGTATACAGCCACAACCAGCTTTACGGGAAGTGGCGAACTGGCGCCGCGGACAGAGAGCCGAGCACCAATCGACAGCTGCGATTCGCCGTGTTTGCGTTGCGAAAAGCCGCGCGGCTGTTCAGTGCTTCGGACATTTTTGTGGTTCGGCCGGATGCCCTGGATCAGGTGGGTTATCTGAGCCGGCTGGGGCCGGACCCGCTGAACCAGGCGGTCGATATTGGCGATCTGATGGCGATCTTCGACGATAAGCGGTTCGCCGGCCGTGCCCTTGGCGGGTTGTTGCTGGATCAGGGATTTGTGGCTGGCATCGGTAACTACCTTCGCTCCGAGATTCTGTTCGAAGCGCGGATTGCGCCCTCTACCCGCCCCGGAGACCTGGCGCCCGCCGACCGCGAGCGGCTTGCGCAGGCCATTCTGGAGATGCTGAGCCGCGCGTATCGCCTGAAAGGCGTTACCAACGATCCCGAAAGGGCCGAGCGGCTGAAACAGGCTGGCTGGACCTTTGGTCAACGCCGGCACATGGTGTTTGACCGTGATGGCCAGGCCTGCCATGACTGTGACACGCCGATTTCGAAGGTGCAGATAGCCAGTCGACGCCTCTATTTCTGCCCCATGTGCCAGGGCGTCAGGGCCCGATCTTCAGATGGCCCTGCTCCAGACCTTCGATGATCTCACCCGGCGGCTGGGGCCGACCGAAGAAATAGCCCTGAAAGCCCTCGCAGCCGAGATCCTTGAGGGCCTGCCACTGCTCACCCTGTTCTATGCCCTCGGCGATTACCGACAGTTTCAGGCTGCGGGCCAGGCTGAGGATCGCCCGCACAATGGCGTAACCCTCCTCGTCCTGAAGCAGTGTCTCGACAAAACTCTGGTCAATTTTCAGTTCGCCGATGGGAAGTTCCCGCAGGTAGGAGAGCGAAGAATAGCCTGTACCAAAATCGTCCAGTGAAAAGGTGACGCCGATTGCCGTAAGCTGTTCCATCTGCCGGACGCTGTGCTGGATATTTTCTGCGATCACGGATTCGGTGATCTCCAGTATCAGGGCATGGGCAGGCAGGCCGGTGTCCGCCAGAATGCTCTCCACCTTTTCGGGAAAATCCCTCATGGCCAGCTGGCTCTGGCTGATGTTGACGGAGATGGTCCAGTCATCAACTGCGAAGCGCCGGCGCAGGTCGCTCATGTACCGGCAACTGTGGCTGAGTATCCGGTCCCCGAGGAGGATCATCAGGCCTTTTTTCTCGGCAAGTTCGATAAAACCGGCCGGGGACATTAAACCGTGATAGGGGTGCATCCAGCGCGCGAGGGCCTCAAAACCAATACACTCACCGCGATGGTTAATTTTGGGCTGAAACCAGGGGATGATTTCGTCGTCCACTGAAAAGGCGGCATTCAGCTCGACGGTCAGGCTGTGCTCCTCAAGCAACTTTTTCTGCATGGCCTCATCGAAGATGCTGTAACTGTTCTTTCCCTTGGTTTTGGCGTCGTACATGGCGATATCGGCCATGCGCATGATTTCGCTGGCCGGGGTTGTTGCGTCACGGTAAAGAACAATGCCGATGCTGGTCGAAACCGGCCTGCCGCTGCCCAGGGTGTCGGTGCATTCGACGGCTGCGGTCAGAAGCTGTCGCGCGGTGTCCATGACACTCTGAAGAGCGGCCTTGCGGCTGCTGTAGGTGGTGTTCAGAACGATCAGGAACTCGTCACCACCGAGCCGGGAAAGCGACATCTGGTTTCCCAGCACCTCAGAAAAACGCGTCGATATTTCGATAAGCAGGTTGTCGCCATGACGGTGCCCCAGGGTGTCGTTGACCGTTTTGAAGTCATCCAGGTCGGTTAGCAATACGGCGCCATAGCATCCGGAGCTGGCACTTGTCTGCATCGACTTGCCCAGATTCCGCCGGATCAGCTGCCGGTTTGGCAGGTTGGTCAGCGGGTCAAAGTAAGCGAGTTTCTCAATCGCCTTCTCGTGCTTCTGCTGTTCGGAAATGTCCCGGACTATGGCAATGAACCGGGGCGGGTCGGTTTCCAGGGTCACATGTTGCAGTAAAACATCCACCGGGATGTCGTGACCCTCCCGGTGCCGGTGAACGGTCTGGAAATTCAGGCGGCGCACTTCCCCTGAAACCAGGGGTCTGACCAGAGCCCGGAACTCCTTCTCCGTGAACTCTGGCTTCACATCGTACGGGTGCATGTTCATGAGCTCTCTGCGGCTGTAGCCCAACTGATCCATCGCGCCCTGGTTAACATAGAGAAAATTCAGGGTTGCGGCGTCAAACATGAACACACAGTCCAGGGTGCTATCCAGGGTTTTCCGGAACCGCGTGAGGTCGAGCCGGGCCTGCTCGCCCTCGGTAATGTCCTGCATTGCGGCAACCAGCAGGTGCTCGGACCCGACGGTTGTCTCGGTTACGGCAATCTGCAGCGTAAAACGGGTTCCGTCCGCGCGCATGGCCTGCACGGACCGCAGGTTGCCCATGATTTTTCCCGGTGTCTGGCCTCTGGCGTAGGCTTCCATATAGTCCGGATGGTGGTGGGCTATCTCCGGTGGCATCAATCGGGTGATGGGCCGGCCGATCAGGTCTTTCTCCGGGTAACCGAACATGCGCTCCATGGCAGGATTTACACTGTGGATAATGCCTTTCAGGTCGGTCATCACCACCGCATCGTAGAGCGTTTCCAGAATGGCGCGGTTGATACTGAAACTGTGCTCCAGATCTTCCACTGCCTGATTCCTGAAGGCATCCGCCTCCAGGTGAGGTTCAGCCAGCCTGGCTATGCGGGCTAACCCGAGCTGTCCGTCAATGGACGAGGTGTCGTGGGACTGATCCAGTGCAAACAGAATGCCCAGGTGCTGGCCCGTGCTGTCAAAAAGATTTACCGCCTCCACTGTTTTGTTTTGCAGAAGAAGAGTGCCGTCCGGAGGGCCCGATTCGGCGAACAGCGTCTGTGAATCCAGGCTAAAAGGGTCTTTTCGGGTGCGGTCGACCAGCGGGTAGCTTGCTCGGAGTAAAGGTTCGGCAGCAGGCGAGCCCTCTACCGGATAAACAATGGGGTCCGACCCACGGTCCGACATAATCGCGAGCCGATGATGCCCGGTGGCGGCGGCGGTTAATCTGAGCAGGTCAGCAATGGTCTGCCGGACTTTCGGACTCATGAAGCGCCTTTTTTAGCGGTTCGTGTCATTAACACTGACAGCATAGCTGAAATATCAATCAGCAGCACCGGTTGCGAATTATCAGACGTAAAACGGTCGACTCTGGCTCATCATTTCAAGTCGGCCGGCAAAATTCTGACGATCCATGCACTGATTTACCTGGCCGATAAACTTGCGGCGGGTGTTATGGCGCGGGCACCCATGCTGCACTAGTCTGTAGGTGTCATTGAAGGCGTTCCGACATTGATACCATTCCAATAATAATGAGGTGATTACCATGAGAAAGTTGCTTATTGCAGCCAGCGCTTCCCTGCTGATCGGCGCCGGAGCGGCTCAGGCAGAGACCAACCTTTCCATCGCGACTGGCGGAACCGGGGGGACCTACTATCCGCTGGGGGGTGGCCTGGCAGAACTGATCAGTAATGAGATTGACGGTTACAAAGCTGTGGCCGAAGTGACCGGTGCGTCAGTGGAGAACATGGGGCTGGTTCATCGCCAGGACTCTGATCTGGCCATTGCGCTCGCCGACACCGTTCACCAGGCTTACCACGGTGGTGATCGGTTCAATGGCAACAAGCTGGATGTAGCCGCCATTGCGTCACTCTATCCCAACGCGGTTCAGATCGTCACGCTGGCGGATTCCGGCATTACGTCGCTGTCCGATCTGGCCGGTAAGCGTGTATCAGTTGGCGCCCCGGGCAGCGGGACGGAAGTCAACGCCAAGGCGCTACTGGAATCGAACGGTTTGAGCTTTGGCGATTTCGATGAACGCAGTCTGAACTTCAACGAATCCGCCGATGCCATTCGTGACGGCGATATTGATGCTGCTTTCTGGAGCGTCGGCCCGCCGACCAGTTCGATTGTGAGCCTGGCCACCACTCGCGATATCGCGCTGGTGTCGCTGTCCGAGCAGGAAGTAGCCAATGCCCGTGAGGCCGTGCCGGTGTTTGCGCCCTACCAACTGCGGGCCGGTATTTACGAGGGTCTTGATGCACCGACGAACACCATTGGTATTCCCAACGTGCTGACGGTGAACACCGCCATGTCTGAAGAGCTTGCCTATCAGATCACCAAACTTCTGTTCGAAAAAGTGGAAGACCTGCGCGCCATCCATCCGGCGGCCAACGACACCACGGTGGAGTTCAGCCTCGGATCAACTCCGATTCCCCTGCATCCGGGTGCTATCCGGTATTACGAGGAAATTGGCGCATCCATACCGGCCAATCTGCGCAAGTAACCGGGGCGCGGGGCGCTATGTTCCACGGCCTGAAACTCAGAGCCTGCAGCCTGATTTTTCCACTGTCATGGGTGTTGCTACCCATGGTGGTTCAGGCTGAAGGCAGCCCGGCCTGGCAGCTGGCCGTCACCGATAGCAACACCAATACACTGGCGCGGATCAGCCTTCCGGCGTCAGCGCGGTGGTGTCTGGTGTGGAACCATTCGGTGCAGGGGTTTCCGGTGGTTGACTGCTTCAGGGCCGAGGGCGGCCAGCTTTTCCTGGACAGCAGTCAGACCCCGGATTTTGCCGCGGGTCTGGGTCATATCTCCGGTCGTGGAACGCTTGAGTCAGACAACCAGCACGGCTATCGCATTGTGGATATGAACGTACCCATAACTAATAACGCCCTTCGACTGCGCGTGGGTTCCGACTCCGTGAACCATCGCATCAAAGTGGATTCGCACATCGTCAGTCTCAGTCGCCTGGCTGCGAACAAGCGTGTCGAAATCCGCCTGGTCGCGGTCGGGGAACAAGGAATCGAGTTTCAATGAGTCAACAAACCGCCATCCCTTTCAGTACCCCCGGCGAATGGCAGCCAACGCCCATGAGTGGTCCCCGGCCCCTGGTCTGGTTTATTGCTTTTGTCGGCATCGGCCTGTCGCTTTTCCAGTTGTACAGCGCCGGCATCCAGCCACTGGGACTGTTCTACCAGCGTGGTATTCACCTGGCGTTGGTGATGATGCTGTGTTTTCTGATGTTCGGCCCCAGGGCGGGCAAGCCACGCGGTCCCATAGCGGCGCTGTTCGATACGGTTCTGTTTTTTTCGTCTGCCGCCTCCGGGCTTTACCTGGTCTGGTTCCTGGACGACATCATGGGCCGTGCGGGGTTCTGGAGTGATACCGATATTGTGATGGCGTGGGTTTGTACGATCACGCTGCTGGAGGCCAGCAGGCGAGCGGTTGGCACCGGGCTGACCATTATTGGCATTGTGGCCATTCTCTATGCGGTGCTTGGCTCCCGGGGGCCTCTGGCGGGATTCGGCGAATGGATGCCGGGAATTCTCAGCCACCGTGGTTATTCGTTTGACCGAGTGGGCGCGCAGCTGTTCCTGGGGCAGGAAGGCATCTTCGGTTTGCCTCTGGGCGTTGCCGCTACCTTTGTTTTTATCTTCGTGTTGTTCGGGGCCATGCTGGAGGTGACCGGGGCGGGTCGCTTTTTCATTGACCTCGCATTCGCGGCGACGGGCAAGCAACGCGGCGGCCCGGCCAAGGCAGCGGTGCTTGCGTCGGCCAGCATGGGCTCGATTTCCGGCAGCGCCATCGCAAACGTGGTCACGACCGGCGCGTTTACCATCCCGTTGATGAAAAAACTGGGCTATCGTCCGGCCCAGGCCGGTGGTATTGAAGCCGCCGCGAGCACGGGCGGGCAGATCATGCCCCCGTTGATGGGCGCGGGCGCCTTTCTGATCGCCGAGTACACCCGGGTGCCCTATCTCGATATCGTCAAGGTCAGTATTTTTCCGGCGCTGCTGTACTTTGCGACGGTGTACCTTCTGGTGCACATCATTGCCATCAAGCAGGGTATGAAGGGCCTGCCTTCCAGTGAACTGCCTCAGGTGCGGGACGTGATGGCCGCCGGCTGGTTCTTTCTGATTCCCATCATCATGCTGGTTTATCTGCTGGTGATTGGCTTGTCGCCAATGCGGGTCGGCTTCTATGCGGTGACGGGTATTATCGGTATTGCGGGCCTCAACGGGCTTTTTGTTGCTTACAGAAAAGGCAGGGCCGATAACCAACTGGCCGTGGCGCTGAAACAGGCGCTGCGAGCTGGCTGTATCAAACTGCTTCAGGGCCTGGATCTGGGCGCGCGAAATGCAGTTTCTGTGAGTATCGCCTGTGCGATTGCCGGTATTGTGGTGGCGGTGGTGGGTCTGACGGGCCTGGGCCTGAAGTTCTCATCCATGATGATTGCCTTCGCGGACGGCAATATTCTGCTGGCCATTCTGATGGTCATTATTGCCAGCCTGATTCTGGGCCTCGGGCTGCCGGTCACGGCCAGCTATATCGTGTTGATTGTGCTGGTGGGGCCGGCCCTGACCAACGAGTTCGGCATTCCGCTGCTGGTCGCCCACCTGATGGTGTTCTGGTATTCGCAGGACTCCAACGTCACCCCGCCTGTGGCCCTCGCGGCCTATGCGGGTGCGGCCATTGCCGGCAGTAAGACCATGGAAACCAGCTTTCAGGCGTGGAAGTTCGCCAAAGGACTGTATCTTATTCCACTGTTCATGGTGTTCAACCCGGTAATCATCGAGGGTGGGCCGATACCCATTGTGCTGTGGAACGGATTCATAGCGATTCTGGCGTTGGCGGCCTTTGCGGCAGCGCTGGAGGGCTTCCTGTTCACCTATATGAAAGTGTGGATGCGGGTGGGGCTGAGTGTTGCGGTTGTCGGGGTTTTCTACCCCGAGCTGGCCATAGAAATCGCCGCAGCGGTAACGATTCTTCTCCTGCTGGCCTTGAATTTTGTGAACCATCGACGGGAAGGGCAGGCGGTGCCGGACTCAACCGATGCCAGGGAGCTCCAGTGACCGATCACTGAATCAGACCGGGTACAGATACGCCTCAGGAACTGGCGTATTTGTGGTTGGAAGCGGGGGCGAAGCATCCCTTCAAGTCTTCCAGCACCAGATACAGGCACGGCACCAGAAACAGAATCAGCGCGGTGGCAAACACGATACCGAAGCCCAGGGACACCGCCATGGGGATCAGATAGATGGCCTGCAGGGAGGTTTCGGTGATGATCGGCGTCAGGCCGCCAAAGGTGGTCAGGGTTGTCAGCACGATGGGCCGGAAACGGCGCAGGCCTGCTTCATAGATGGCCTGGGCGGGGCCCAGCCGCTCGCGCTGGCGGTTGGCGTAGGACACCATGATCAGCGAGTCGTTCACCACCACGCCAGACAGGGCGACGATGCCCATGATGCTGACCAGCGACAGTTCCATGCCCATGATCATGTGGCCGATGATGGCCCCGACGGCGCCAAAGGGAATGGCGAGCATCACCACCAGAGGTTGCAGATAGCTGCCGAAGGCGATCGCCAGCAGGGCGAAGATGGCAAACATGGCCAGCCCGAAACCACCCCAGAGAGCGGAGGTGGATTCCCGCAGATCCGCCTGGCTGCCCTGGAAAGTCCAGGTCAGCCCCGGGAAGTCCCCGCGCAGTTGCGGCAGTATCTCAACCTGAATCACTTCCAGTACCTGGGAGGTCGCGGATTTCGGTTGCACATCCGTGCCCACGGTGATGACCCGTCGACCGTCCCGGCGATCAATGGAACGCAGGGATTCGCTGATGGTCACTGAGGCCACGTCCATCAGCGGCACTTCCTGCCCCTCAGCCGTGCGGATTACAAAATTTTCCAGGTAATGCACATCCTGCCGCTGGTACTCCGGCAGCCTGACGCGCACTTCGTTTTCGTTAATACCCCGTAGCTGGCGCAGCGCGATACTGCCATAAAAGGCGTCCCGCAGTTGGCGGCCAACCTCGGCACCGGACAGCCCCAGCGCGCGGCCCTCATCAGTCAGGCTTATATTGAACTGGGGTTTGCCGGTGCTGTAATTATCATTGACGTTGCGGGTCTGGCTGATCTGCTCCATTTCCTCCACGAAACGCTGGCTGGCCCGGGCCAGAGTGTCGATGTCCACGTGGCTGAGGTCCACGCTGATATCATCCCGCCAGCTGCCGGGGCCCTGTTCGGCTTCAAAGGTGATCTGATCGACACCCTTGAAATCGCCCAGCTGGGTCCGCCATAGCTCGATGATGGCGTTCACCGTCATGGTCCGTTCTTCCTCCGGCAGAAGCACCAGTTCCACGTCGATGAACTGTTCGCCGCGCACGTTGGTTTTGATGCCCTCCACGTTGCGCTCAAGGTTGTTTTCCTCGAACAGGCGCTGGGTGTCCCGGGTAATCGCCAGCGCCATTTCTTCCGCACGACGGGCCGTGGTTCCCACCGGCAGTCTCAGCCCCGCCTCGATCTCATCCGCCGGTGCTTCCGGCATCATGATCATGCCCATATGGTCACTGACGGCGTAAGCTCCCGATACCACCATGATCGTCAGAGCTGCGGACAGCGTGATGTAGCGAAAGCGCAGGGCCAGATTGAGCAGCGGCCGATAGCCCCGGTCCACCACCGTCTGGAAGCCACGGGAAAATACTCTTTGAACGCTGTGCATCCAGTGGCCGTAAACGGTCACACGGCCTTTTCCGCTATGTGCGAGGTGGGCAGGCAGAATGAACAGGGCTTCGATCAGCGAGATCGCCAGCACAAGAATGACGACCACGCCCAGCGGCCACCAGAACTTGCCGGTCACCCCGGGTATGAACAGCAGTGGCAGGAACGCGACGATGTTGGTCAGTATGCTGAAGGTCACCGGCCCGGCGATGTCTTTGGCGCCCTGTATGGCGGCGTCCATAAAACTCATGCCCCGTTCCCGGTACTCGTAGATGTTTTCGCCCACTACAATGGCGTCATCCACCACTATTCCCAGCACCATCAGAAAGCCGAACATGGAGATCATGTTGATGCTGACATCCATTACTGGCAGGAACAGGACGCTGCCGACAAAGGATATGGTCATGCCCATCATGATCCAGAACGCCAGCCGGTATTCCAGGAACAGGCTGAGGATCACCAGCACGATCACCATGGCCATGACGCCGTTTTCCAGCAGCATATCCATGCGGTCTTCAAACTGCTCGGCCCGGTTGCTGTCGATCCGGATATTGACGGCATCGGGAAGCGTGACTTCCAGGTCTGCCATCACGCCTTCTACGGCGGCGGCTATGTCGAGCGGCGACTGATCGCCGGTGCGGAAAATCTCGATCTCAACGGACGGTACGCCGTTAAAACGGGAATGGAATCCGCCTTCCTCGAAGCCGTCGCGAACGGTAGCAATGTCGCCCAGGGTGACGGCCCCGCCAGAGTCAGCATTGAGAATAACGATGCGTTCAAAGGCCTCGGCCCACTGCTTGCGGTCTTTCAGGCGCAGCAGAATGTCGCCGGTGCCGGTGGCCATGGAACCGGCAGGAATGTCTTCGCTGGACTGCTCGATGCGGCTGGCCACTTCAGACAGGGTCAGGTTGTATTTGCGCAGGGTTTCCTGGGGGATTTCCACGCTGGTGAGGTAGCTGGGTACATTGTCGATTACCGCCTGGGTGATCGCGTTTTCCGCCAGTAAACGGTTGCGTACCTGTTCACCAAGCTGCCGCAACGTCCAGATGTCCACATCACCGTAGAGGGTCAGTTCCATCACATCCCGGGTGGGCGTGATCAGCCGGACTCTGGGTTCCTCCGCCTGTTCCGGGAAGGTGCGGATACGGTCCACCGCCTGCTCTATATCCTGCAGGGCCTGCATGCGATTGGTGCCAACCACCAGTTCAAGCCGTATGCTGCCGCTGCCCTCGCGGGCGGTAGAGCTCATTTCCTCAATGCTCTGAATTCCCTGAACCGCCTCTTCCACCGGCAGCAGTATGCCCTGTTCAACCTCTTCCGGCGCCGCACCGGGATAGCTGACCGACACCTGCACAATATCCAGCGCGAATTGCGGGAACACCTCTTTCTGGACCTCGGTGGCCATCCAGAAACCGCCGGCCAGCAGCATGATCATGATCAGGTTGGCGGCGATGGAGTTCCGGGCCATCCACTCAACCGGACCGACCCACCCCTGTTTTCCGGGCGAATCACTCATTACCGGTGCCTTCTTTATTATCGCCCTCAAGCCTGAGTCGGGCGCCGCTGACCACCGAGGCGAGTTCATTGGTGATCACCTGGTCACCGTTCTCCAGCCCGGTGGACAGATAGGCGTAATCCTGATCGCGGAAGACAATCTCTATGTCGCGAATGGCAAGCTGGCGATCCTCCATGACCCAGACGGTATCGTTCCGCCGCAGCAGGGACCGGTCGATGCGTACAACGTCTTCCAGTGGTTTGCCCTCTATTTCTGAGCGCACAAACGCACCCAGGATCAGCGGCGGCTTATCTGCTGCCTGGTCAAGCGCCAGCGGGTCGGCGATGGTGATCAACACCCGGGCCATGCGGGCATTATCGTCCAGTTCGCCAACCAGCTGCGTTAGCGTCCCCTTGCGGATCTGACCGGCAGGCCAGACGGTGTCGTGGTGCACAGTGACCGGCGCGCCGGGTGAGTCCGGGTTGGCGTTGAAGGTCAGCCATTGGAGTTTGGACAGGGGCACCGTGGCTTCTACCCAGTAGTGATCAGTGCCGACCAACCGGCCAAGAGACTGGCCCATGCTGACCTGGGAACCCAGTGTTACTTCGCGGCTAAGAATCTGCGCGGGAAAAGGCGCGCGGATACGGGTACGGGACAGCGCAAGCTCCGCCTGCTTTACGGCGGCCCGGGCTGACGCCACCCGAGCTTTGGCCTGTTCCAGCTGGGGTTTACGGAGTATCAGGGCGTCGTTGACGGCCTGTATATCCTCGCCCAACAACTGGAATTCCTGACGGGCGACCGTTTGCTGGCCCTGTTCAAGCTCAAGATCGGCCTGTGCCTGTTGCAGTTCGCTGCGCCGCTGTAGCAGGCTGGCCTGGTAGTCGGCCGGGTCAATGCGAAGCAGTTCGGCTCCCTGTTCCACGCGCCTGCCCGGCGTGAAGGCATCGGCTTGCCGGACGACTTCGCCACTGACACGGGAGCCCAGGATGACTTCGCGGGCGGGCATTACCTGCCCCATGGCTTCAACGGTGGGCGTGTAATCGCCGCGGCTGACCGTCCGGATATCCACCAGCATTGCGGTTTCACGGGCCGGGTCATTGCGGGTTGCAGTGGGTTCGGTTTTGAAGATCAGCCATATCAGGGCAGCACCGATCAGGAGGATCAACAACGACACAACGATGGTTTTTAACACGCCAGCCCTGCCTTGCTCGGGGCGGACGGTGTTTTCGTCGAAGGCCTGGCTCATGTTCTGCTGCTCTCTTTGGTATTTATGCTTCCGGCCAGTGCCCGGTAGAGGTCTACTCGCGTAGTGAGCAGTTGCTGGCGGGTATTAAGGATTGTGCGCTGGAGATCCTGCTTTTCCTGCAGTGCGTTCAGTACCTCGATATAGCTGACCGCACCGTTGAGGTACTGGTTGCGAAGTTGAAGGTACGCCGTATCTGCGAACCGGATCTGCTCTTCAAGGCTCTTCAGGCGTTGTTTTTGCTGTTGTTCCCGGGCCAGGGCATCCTCCACTTCGCGAACGGCGGTCAGCACCGCCTGGCCGTATTCCTGAACCAGAGCTTCCAGCGCCGCCTCGGAGCGACGTACCTCTGCCCGGCGCTGGCCACCGTCGACAATGGGCACCAGCAGATTGCCCGCCAGTGTAGTCAGCCAGTTATCGAACAGATCGCTGGCACTGGTTGCCCGTGAGCTGACCGAGGCATCAATGGAAATTCTGGGGAAACGGTTGCTGATTGCGGCGGCCAGGTCCTGGTCCGCCGCCTGCACGACCCGCCAGGCCTGTTGCAGGTCAGGCCTGCGCTGAACCAGGCCGGCGGGGACACCGGTATCCGGAAGAGGCGGAAGGGCTGGTAGCGATGCGCCATCTGGCACGCTGCCCTGGCCGGGTGATTGACCCAGAAGCACGGCCAGCCGATTCTGCAGAATGCCGATCTCACCCGTAATGCTGTTCAGACGCTCACGTGAGGCACTGACAAGCTGGCGCTGGCGCAGTACATCGGCGCTGCCACTCTGTCCCGTGGCAAATCGGGATTCAATCACGGTCAGCACAGTTCGATTGGTTTCCAGCTGGTTGTCTGCCAGTGAGTGTTGCGCCCTCTGTTCGACCAGTTGAAACCAGGTGGCGGCAATTTCGCCGCTGAGGGATACGGCGGCGGCCTGGTAGTCCTCCAGGGAGGCGGCGGCGCGGAGTGCTTCTGCCTCACTCAGGGATTGTACCCGTCCCCAGAGATCCACTTCGTAACTGGCGCTCAGCCCCGCGCTGAACCGGGTGGAATCGGCGGTGTCGGACTCCTGCCGCTCTGCCGACGAGGTGGCATTCAGCGTGGGAAAGCGTCCGGCCCTCTGTCGATCCGCGACGGCCCGGGCCTGAAGCAATCGCTGATAACCGGCTCGCAGGCTGAGGTTGTCATCCAGCGCACGCTCAACAAGCCGATCCAGTCTGCGGTCGTCAAACGCGGTCCACCAGGCATCGGAGACGGAGAACCGGCCCGCCTGGCTGAAAGCTGCGGGCAGTTCTACCGGCTGGGAGGGCCTGTTTTGCGGGCCTGCACAGGCTGTCAGCAACAGCAGGCTGATGACAGCGACCGGCCGGGTGCAAAACTTGATGATGGCTTCCTTCATACACAGCGGGCTTCCGTTGTTACCAGAATGCGGGGGTAGAAGAACATACCATGCAAAAACCGGGTTGGTTTACCGCGCAGCCCCGGTTTCTGTGGATTTACATGATTTTGACAAAACCCGCCGCCGCCATTTTGTGGGTATATACCGTGATCGCCAGCGAAAGCAGGTTTCGTGTTCCCGGATTATTTGGTATTTTCCAAAAGGTCTGGTGCAAATTCAGCGCCAGCCGTATCAGCGGGAGAGACTGACTCACAGCCTGAAACTGTGAGATCGGCGCCGAAGGAGCAACTGCCCCGGAAACTCTCAGGCAAAAGGACCGCTGGCACGACGACTTTCCGAAGAGCTGCCGACAACGCGTCAGTTGGCACACCGAAGGAGCAAACAGCCGTTTTACGGAAACGGTCTGTGAATCTCTCAGGTCCATAGACGGAAGGGGTGCTTTCTGCCGTGTCGCGCAGAAAGGAAACCCTGGGCGCCTATGGAGAATGCGATGACGAGTTCCATGAACAGCGATCACAAGCGTATTGCCGTTATTGGCGGCGGTATCACCGGTATCACCACCGCCTACACCCTGGCCAAGCGCGGCCACGACGTCACGGTTTATGAAAAGCATCGCTATGCGGCGATGGAGACGTCCTTCGCCAATGGCGGGCAGCTTTCTGCGTCCAACTCGGAGGTCTGGAATAACTGGCAGACCATCGCCAAGGGCATGAAGTGGATGCTGCGCAGCGATGCGCCCCTGCTGGTCAATCCCACGCCGTCCTGGCACAAGCTCAGCTGGTTTGCAGAGTTTATTGCGGCCATTCCGCAGTATGAGAAAAACACCACCGAAACCGCCAGTCTGGCAATTGCCGCCCGGGATTACCTGTTCCGGTGGGCGGAAGATGAAGGCATTGATTTCGACCTGAAAAAGCAGGGTATTCTGCACATTTATCGCGACAAGGCCGGCTTTGATCACGCGGCCCATGTGTCCAAGCTTCTGGCTGCCGGCGGGCTGGAGCGCCGTGCGGTCACACCCGACGAAATGAAGTCCATCGAGCCGACACTCGCAGGCACCTACTACGGTGGTTTTTTCACTGAAAGTGACTCTACCGGCGATATCCACAAGTTCACCAGCGGGCTGGCGAATGCCATTCAACGGCTGGGCGTGCAAACCCGATATGAGCACACCGTCACCGAGCTGAGTGCCGACGAAAAACACGCCTGGGTAACGGCCTGGGATGGCGAACAGCAGAACCGTGACACTTTTGACGGTGTGGTGATCTGTGCCGGCGTCGGCAGCCGTGAGCTGGCAGCAAAGCTGGGCGACCGGGTGAATATCTATCCGGTCAAGGGCTACTCCATTACCGTGGAACTGGACGATGAAGCGTCCCGGAAAGCTGCACCAACAGTCAGCCTGCTGGACGACGCCACCAAACTGGTCACCAGTCGGCTGGGTGATGGCCGCTTCCGGGTTGCGGGCACGGCCGAGTTTAACGGCTACAACCGCAACATCCGGGACGATCGCATAAAGCCGCTGACCCGCTGGGTGGAAGAATGCTTTCCCGGTGTCAGCACCCGTCGCGTGGTGCCCTGGGCCGGGCTGCGGCCGATGCTGCCCAACATGATGCCCCGCGTGGGCGCCGGCAGACTGCCGACGGTGTTCTACAATACCGGTCATGGCCATCTGGGCTGGACGCTGTCCGCCATTACGGCGGATATGGTGGCGGAAACGGTCAGCCGGTGAGCCGGCCGTTTTATTCTGGTCATCTGGCGGGGCCGGGCGTTCTGTTCCAGACTTGAAGGGTTCCTATAAGATGGGGCTTTACAATAAGTTGTATGAATTCGCCAATTACCACGTCGCCTGACGACTTTCCGATTGGTTGTCTTGTGTCTGGCGCTCAGCGGCAGATACTGTTCGCCAATCGCTATCTGGAAGAGCAGTTCGGTCACCCTCTGGGTGAATTGATCGGGGCAGACCTGTATATCTTGCTCAGTCGGGCGTCCCAGATCATGTACGACAGCTACCTGTTGCCGATCATCACAAAGGAAGGCCGCTGTGACGAAGTGCGGCTGACCCTGATGACCCGATCCGGCGAGCCAAGGCCTGCCGTGGTGAGCGCTGTTCGTGATCAGGGAGGAGAAGGACACCTCTACTGGAGTATTGGCAGTGCCGACCGATCAGAGCAGCTGTTCGGCGAGCTGACCGAGGCCAGGACCCTCTTGCAACGGAAAGTGAACCTGCTTCATACCCGGTCAGACACCGACCAGCTGACCGGCCTGCCCAATCGTGCGGCGATGACTGACCATCTGAGCCAGCGCATGATTGACTGCAAGCCGGGGGAGCTGGCCTTTGCCCTGGCGTTCGTGGACCTGGATGGTTTCAAGGCGATTAACGACCGTTACGGCCACCACATCGGTGACAAAGTGCTGAGGCTGGTGGCCAGGCGAATGGCCAATAACCTCAGAAGTGATGACCTGATTGCCCGTTTTGGTGGCGACGAATTTGTCATTCTGCTCCATGGCGAGTTCAGCGCAAAGAATGCGGAGGAGTCGCTGGCGCGCATTATTCTTCAGATTGCCGAGCCCATTGAGGTAGATTCTCTGACGCTTGACCTGGCTGCCAGTGCGGGCCTGACGCTCTATCCGCAGTCGCAGGAAATAGAGCCTGATCAGTTGATAAGACAGGCAGACCAGGCCATGTATCAGGCGAAGCTGGCGGGCCGCAACCAGGTTTGCCTGTTCAATATCAATCAGGAAACCTACCAGCGCAACAAGAACAGCGAATTGGCGGCCATCCGGGACGCGATGGCCGCCGGTCAGTTCGAACTCTATTATCAGCCGAAAGTGAACATGCGCACTGGGGAAATCATGGGTGCCGAAGCGCTGATCCGCTGGAACCACCCGGATGATGGGCTCAGGGCACCGGACACTTTTTTACCTCTGCTTGAGAACACTACGCTGGGCCTGGATCTGGGCCGATGGGTGATTACCAGCGCCCTGGCTCAACTTCAGGAATGGCTGAAAGCGGGCCTGGACGTCCACGTCAGTGTCAACATAGCGGGCTATCACCTGCAATATCCGAATTTCTTCCAGGATCTGAGCAGAATTCTGGCGAGTTTCCCTGATGTTCCAAAACAGCGCCTTGAACTGGAAGTGCTTGAAACCAGCACGATCGAAGATCTTGGCCACGTGTCCTCTGTACTTGGCGCCTGCCGGGCAATGGGTATCCGGGTGTCACTGGACGATTTTGGTACGGGTTTTTCAACACTGGGCCATCTCCGGGAGCTGTCCGTAGACATTCTCAAGATCGATCGCAGTTTCGTTCAGGATATGCTGGTTAACGCCGGCGATCTGGCGATTATCAAGGGCATTGTCGGCTTTGCCGGAGCCTTTGACTGTCAACTGGTGGCGGAGGGCGTCGAAACGCTTCAGCACGGTCAGACGCTCGTGGACCTGGGCTGCGAGTGGGGGCAGGGATACTTTATGGCCCGCCCGATGCCAGGCGGGGAATTCAGCACCTGGCATAAAAACTGGCAGCACGATTTCAACGGTAAGTTCGGTCTGCCAAGCTCCTGAGAAGCAATTCACCTGGACGTCGAAACAGAGAAAATCACAATATTGACGGATAAACGTCGAGGCGGATTCGAGTGCTGAGTAAAGAAAAAGTCATTGCCCGAAATAACATTCACATCACCGGTTCCGGTCCAAAAACACTGTTGCTCGCCCACGGTTTTGGCTGTGACCAGGAAATGTGGCGATTTCTCACGCCGGATCTGGAAGAGCGCTATACCCTGGTGCTTCTTGATTATGTGGGCTCGGGACGCTCTGAGTTATCCGCATTCAGCGAGTCGCGCTATGCCGGCCTGGAAGGCTACGCCCGCGACGTCAACGAGATCTGCGAGGCTCTGGACCTGCGGCAGGTGCATTTTGTGGGCCATTCGGTCAGCTGCACCATCGGCCTGCTGGCCGCAATTGCCGACCCTGATCGTTTTGCCAGCCTGATCATGGTCTGTCCGTCGCCCTGTTTTCTCAACGTGCCTCCCGACTATGAAGGCGGTTTCGAGCGCTCAGACCTGCAGGAATTGATTGATCTGATGGATCGGAATCACCTTGGCTGGGCCAGCTTTCTGGCGCCGCTGGTGCTTGGCGGTGAGAGTACCGAGGCGCTCACCGGGGAACTTTCAGGCAGCTTCTGCTCCACCGATCCGCTGGTTGCCCGGACCTTTGCGAAAGCGACCTTTTTCTCGGATTATCGTGACCTGTTGCCGCAGTCAAAACATCCTGCCCTGATTCTGCAAAGTAAAGTGGATGCACTGGCCAACGAAAGCGTTGGGCACTATGTGCACAAACACATGCCCGAAAGCACACTGCGCGTGTTGCCCACCGATGGCCATTGTATTCACATGACCCATCCCGGGATCGTCGGGGATGAAATCATTGCGTTCCTGTCCGGACCCTGATCGGTACCGCCCTTCCTGCCGCCGATGGCGTTTTGACAATTGATTACAAAATCGGACGAGGCTCTGGAATCTGTCTACCGACTTGCTCGTATGTAGAAAACACCGACAGACACAGTAGGAAGGTTTTGTATGGAAATGGTCAAGTTTGGCTCTGACGACATGGGCAATCAGCTGGCGAAAATGTCCGATAGCGAGATCGAAAAACTGGCGTTCGGCGCCATCAATCTTGATTCGAAGGGCAAAATCCTGAAGTACAACAAAGCCGAAGGTGAGATCACCGGCCGCAACCCCAGCGAAGTCATTGGCAAGAATTTCTTCACCGAAGTGGCGCCCTGCACCAACAGCAAAGAGTTCTATGGCAAATTCAAGGCAGGCGTGAACAGTGGTGATCTGAGCACCATGTTCGAGTACACCTTTGACTACAAAATGAAGCCGACCAAAGTCAAAGTGCATATGAAGAAAGCGATGGGCGATGACGAGAGTCACTGGATTTTCGTCAAGCGAGTCTGAGCAATGCTCACTGTCAACCATTGCACAGCCACCCTGGAGCACATCGTTGCGGCGACACTGGCATCGAGCCGAGGTGTCTCAGCGAACGAGTTGCTGGCAGAGCTGGCTGAGGGATCAGACAATCTGCGGGAAGGCGGCGCGGCCCTCGATTCCCTCGATCAGTTAACGGTTGCCCGGGAAGTGGCGGAGTTCTTCGAGCTGGAAAAAACCGGTGCAGAAGAGCTGTTGCTGAGGCGCAACCGGCTTCAACAATGGAGCGAGCTGATCGTTGAGTACCTGAACGACGGCACGCTGGACAAGGTGTGGTTTCGCTCTGGTGGCACTACCGGAAAGCCGAAACTCCTTCCACAGCCCGTTGGCAGGCTCACCTCCGAGACGCAGGAGATATCGCGGGTGGTGGCGGGAACCCGTCGCATCATCGCGCTCGTGCCGCTTCACCACATTTACGGATTTATCTGGGGCCCCCTGTTAAGCAGCGAAATGAACCTGCCGCTGATCCATGGGCCGGCGGCCATTCACGCGATTCACCAGGGTCTTCGTTCAGGGGATCTGGTGTTGGGAGTTCCGGAATGGTGGCGTTACCTGGAGCGAGGGCATAAGCGCCTGCCAGAAGGCGTGAGGGGTGTGACATCCACTGCGCCCTGTCCGTCCGGGCTTATCAGAGGTCTGGTGGAAAACGGGCTCACCTCCATGATCGAGGTGTACGGCTCCAGCGAGACCGGCGGGATTGGTTGGCGGGAAGAAGCTGGCAGCGGCTATCAGCTTTTTGCGCACTGGAAAAAACACGACGACGAACGTCTTGAATCGCAAACCGGCAGCCTTTGTTCGCTGCCGGATCTGGTTGATTGGCAGACTGACCGGTTACTGAAGCCGGTCAGGCGTCGGGATGACGCTGTGCAGGTGGGGGGAACCAATGTCTGGCCGGAGCAGGTCCGGTCATTTATTGAGGGTCACCCAAAAGTTCGGGCCTGTGCCGTGAGGCCAACAGACACCGACGTTGGCATCCGCCTCAAAGCGTACATAGTGCCGAAAGACATGGCCGATAAGCAGATAACCTCAGAACTGCGTCTCTGGTTAAAATCCAGTCTGCCTGCCGCGGAAAGACCGGTCCAGTTGACTGTGGGTGAGGATTTGCCCCGTAACTCGATGGGCAAGCTCAATGACTGGTAAACGGGTTGAGCTCGGGACAGAGGGCATGTCCCTGAGTGAACTGGAAGCCGTCGTTCACGGGCTGCCGCTATTGCTGACCGACACTGTCCAGCAGGGAGTAGCGCAGAGCCACGAGCGCCTGCTCCGCTATCTGGCGGAAAACCGCCGTATTTACGGCGTCACCACCGGATATGGCCCCCTGGCGGATACCCTGGTCGGTAGCGACTACGCCCATCAGTTGCAGAGAAACCTGATTGCCCATCTGAGCGCAGGCGTCGGAGCACCGCTGAGCCGTCTTCAGACCCGGGCGACCATGGTCGCCCGGGTCAGCGCCCTGGCCCGCGGCCACTCGGGTGTGTCCCCTGGGGCGTTGCGTTGCCTCACTCAGTGCCTTAACCACGATGCCATTCCGGTTGTCCCGTCCATGGGAACGGTGGGGGCCAGTGGTGACCTGACGCCTCTGGCCCATATTGCCGGGGCTCTGATGGGGCATGGTGAAATGTGTTTGGCTGGTGGTGTCCCCAGACCAGCGGCAGAGGTTCTCCGGGACATCGGCCAGGAACCGTTTGAACCCGGCGGCAAAGACGCTCTGGCACTGGTCAACGGAACTTCCGCCATGACGGGTATTGCCGGAATCAACGGAACCTCCGCCGAGCGTGCTTTACGCTGGAGCAGCCTGCTCTGTGTCGGCCATGCCGAGGTGCTGGATGGCCAGGTCGAAGCCTGGCACCCGGCTTTCGGAGAGGTTCGTCCGCACCCCGGCCAGCAACGACTTCATCGCTGGCTGAATCAGCTAATAAAACCGTCGGACCAGCCATATCAGGATTCCCATCGCGTCGAGGCGGACAGGCTGTCCTATCTGGAAGCGCCGATGCAGGATCCATACAGCCTGCGGTGCGCGCCGCAGTTACTGGGAGCGGTAAGTGACCAGATCGACTGGCACAATCAGGTTGTCGCCATCGAGTTGAACAGCGTTACAGACAACCCGATTCTCCCGGACAACCTGGACGGTGTACTTCATGGGGGAAACTTCTACGGCCAGCACGTGGCCCTGGCGTCCGATGCTCTGGCGAATGCGGTGATAACCATGGCGGTCCATTCTGAGAGACGGATCGCCCGGCTTTGCCATCCACGGTTGAATAAAGGGTTGCCAGCGTTTCTACAGCCCGAACAGAACGGCCTGCAGAGCGGGTTTATGGGCGCGCAGGTCAGCGCCAGTGCCCTGCTTGCCGAGATGCGCACCAGGGCGACACCCGCCTCCATCCAGTCCATTCCCACCAATGGCGACAATCAGGACGTGGTCACCATGGGAACCATCGGGGCGCGCCGCACCAATGAGCTTCTGGCGCTGCTCCACTCGGTACTTGCCATCGAAGCCTTGATGGTCGCTCAGGCAATCGATCTTCGCCTGGCGCAGAGTCCCGGTAACCGGTTTGGAGCGGCGACCGCCGCATTGCTGGACTGGGTTCGTTGCCGGGCACCGGGACTGACCGGTGACCGCCCTTTAAACAGGGATATAGAACAGCTTGCACGGGCCGTTCAGCAGCCGGGAACCCTGGCAGATCGACTTATATTTTCTGATTGAACCATTCTGACCTTCCGGAGATATCGCAAATGAAACGAGTAAGGTTTGACCCCGACGACTTGCGCAACGCAATGTCCAGTCTCAGCGATGAAGAAATCGACAACCTGATGTACGGCGCCGTGGAGCTGGACGCGGAGGGCAAGATTTTACGTTACAACATTGCCGAGTCCGAACTGACCGGTCGCCGGCCCGAGGATGTAATTGGCCGGAACTTTTTCAATGACGTCGCACCCTGCACCCGCAGCGATGAATTCTCCGGGCGGTTTTTTAACGGGGTTAAAACCGGTGAGTTCAACGCGGTGTTCGAATATGTTTTTGATCATGAAATGACGCCGACCAAAGTCCGAATTCTGATGATCAAATCCGTCGCCCGGGACAGCTATTGGCTGCTGATAAAAAGAAAGATCTTCGATGAAACCAAGAGTTCCGGATAAGACCGTTTTCGGAATTGCTCAGAGTTTCCGGGCCTGTGTCTGATCCGACCCCTCCTCCTCCGAGACGGATTCCAGTGGCTCGCCGTCCGAGTCCTGTAACTGGTAGTCAAACGCGGCCTGCAGGCCGGTTTCTTCCTCGCCGGCGGACTCTGTCTCCTGGCTGAGCTGCCGGGGATAGAGGGGTGAAAGGCCAGCGATTACGATGCCAATTGCAGAGAAGATGGAAAACGCGTCCGCGTATCCAAACTGCTGAACCAGCATGCCGATGACAGGCGAGCCAGCGGCCTGTCCGAGCGCGCAGGCTATGAACGGCAGCACCGGCCCGAGCGACAGGCGGCCGGGCAAAAGACGTATGCCGGTCATCAGATACAATCCGGTAAGGCTCATGTAGGCGAGACCGAACACCAGCCCTGAAAACGCGACCACGAAAAGCTGACCGGGACTGGCTGCCAGCAGGGCAATACTTGCGGCCATCATGGCCAGCATCAGTGCCTGCGTAATGTGGGGGTTATTGCGGTCGGCCAGATCGCTGACGGCCGCACCACCCAGACCCGCAATGCCGACCGCCAGCCAGAGCCAACCGGTATGGTCGGACGGCATTGCACCGAGGCTCACCACCAGATCCGGACCGAAGGTCCAGTATGCCGAGGCAACGAAACCCATGGCGAACGCAAACAGCGAAAGCTGAAGCAGGCGCGACCACTGCATAGCCATAATGGGGGGCGGAGGCGCAGCGTCTGTGGGCACGACCCTCGACACCGAAGGCAGGAACAGGCGTGTGGCAATGACGCCTATGGCTGCCAGCACCGCAAAGGCAAGGTACGCCAAGCGCCAGGCGTCCGCAAGAAACAGAACCGCCGGTACCGCAATGGCAACGCCGATGCTGGTGCCGGCGTTCATCACCGAGCTGACACGCCCGTGTATCGAACGGTCAATGAGGGCCTGCATGGCGGCCGTCAGGGCGGGCATCATCAGGCCGGTGCAGATGCCACAGGCAATGACGCCTGAGCCGAGCATCCATGCGCTGTTAGACTGGCTAACCAGGGTAAGACCGACAACGCCGAAAATACCGGACAGCAGCGCCGTGTTGCGCGCACCGAAGCGGTCGGCTGTCACCGGTGCGATGAGGGTCGTGAGCGCGAAACTGACCAGCGGCAAAGCACCAATGATACCGATGACATAGGGCGTGAGGCCCAGTTCGGCGCGAATGGGAGGCACAAAAAGGCCGAACGCGAAGCGCGCCAGCCCAAAGCTGATGGCAATCAGGACAGCGCCAAGCAGTGCGAAGCCGGTGCTTGATAGTGAATACATGCCCTTTACTCCATCCGCACGTTCAGGGTCCGGCTCTGGTTAAAACTGAACTCTCGCCATTGAGTAGGTCAGAATAATGAATCAGAAAAATTGATGTAAAGCCAAACCGGCGGTTGTCTCGGTTTTCCGAAGGCCCGCCTTATTGTATCCGCAGTAGGTTGTCCCCAATCTTCTTTACTATTGAAACGTCTGGAGAGTATGGCCCGATCCTATGGAACCCGTCACCAAAAAACCCTGCATCGATCTTTGTGACTTCAATAAAAAGGCGGTGTGTAAAGCCTGTGGCCGAACCAGGCAGGAAAAAAAGCAGTGGAAGCAGCTATCCGCGGACGAGAAGCAGGCGATCTGGACGCGCATTCTGGAATCCCACGGGTCCGGCAAAGGCAAGAAGCCCCGGGCGCTGAGGGCGCTTTACGACAAGGCCCGGCACAGGGGAACCAATAAGAGCGAATAGTCGATCCGCAAACGGCTGTCGCTGCCTTACCGAATCGGCCTATGACCGCTTTTCAGGACCGCGGCATGCCCAGTCAGCCAGTCTGGTGTGCGCCTGGAACTTACGGTCAAAACCCGATAGGTTGGCAGACAGGCACTGCTGCGCAGCAACAACGAGGTTTGAATGATGCCGGTTAAAGCAACCTTGAAGCTGAATGCGGATATGGGCGAAAGCTTCGGGCCCTGGGTGATGGGAGTGGATAGTGAGGTCATGCCTTATGTTCATCTTGCTAACATCGCCTGCGGCTTTCACGCGTCAGACCCGGATGTGATGCGGCGAACCGTGCGGATGGCGAGCGATCATCAGGTCAGTATCGGTGCTCATCCGGCTTACCCTGACCTTGTGGGCTTTGGGCGACGCTCTATGGCCTGTTCTGCCAGCGAAATCGAAAACCTGGTGCTCTATCAGATCGGCGCCCTCGACGGCCTTTGCCGGGCGGAGGGTACCCGGGTTCGTTACGTGAAACCCCACGGTGCCCTGTATAACGACATGGCACAAACCCCCGACATTTTTGATGCCGTGGCGCGGGCGGTTAAAGCCTATGATCCAACCCTGCCGCTGATGACTCTGGCCACAAGGGACATGGCGACCATGCGGCAACAGGCAGAGCGCCATGGCATGACGCTCTGGTTTGAAGCCTTTGCGGACCGGGCCTACGACCCGGAGGGCAGGCTGGTCGGGCGGACCAGGCCCGGCGCCGTTCATCATGACCCTGAAGTCATCATTGACCAGGCCCGTCGCATCGCTACGGGTCAACCCCTGACCGCAAGCGACGGCAGTGAGCTGGTGTTGGAGGCGAATACCCTGTGCGTCCATGGCGACAATGAAGAATCCATTGCCGCTGTCCGGCGCATCCGCGAGATGCTCGACTCGCTGGAAAAGGCCTGATGGACCGGCTCTGCCTGCCGCGGCTTGAGCCTGCCGGTCTGGACGGCTGGATGGTGCGCCTGTTTGATGCTATCGAGGAAACCAACCTGTTGTGGCTGACTGCGTTGACTCACGATTGCGAGGCTGCGTTCGGCGAATCGCTGGTGGATCTGGTGCCGTCCTACACGACTTTGCTGGTGATTTTCGATCCGCTGCAGATCAGCGCCTGGCAGGCCCGTCAGCGGCTGGCAAAGGTTCTGGCCAGGTTGGCTCCGCAAGAGGGCATCGGCGCAGAGGGCGAATTACACGAGATTGCCACCTGGTATGACCCCAGTGTGGGGCCTGATCTGGCCCGGGTTGCAGAGCTTTCAAACCTGACGGAAACAGCCGTTATTGACGCTCACACGCGGCGGGACTATCGGGTGTTTGCGCTCGGCTTTTCCCCGGGCTTCGCTTTCATGGGGCTGCTCGATGAACGCCTCAATTGCCCCCGTATGGACACACCGCGCCAAAACGTGCCCGCTGGCAGCGTTGCCATTGCCGGTCAGCAGACCGCAGCGTATCCGACGGCCACGCCCGGAGGCTGGAACCTGATCGGGCGCACGAGCGCGCGGCTGTTTGATCGCAACCGGGACGGTTTCAGTCTGCTGAAGGTGGGTGATCGCGTCCGGTTTGTTGCCGTTGACCGGCCAGATTTCGCAAGCGAGGGCGGTGATACCGCACCGGTCCCGGCCTGCAGGGAGACCGGCCGGTGAGCACAGGCACCGCCAGGGTCGGATTCAGGGTAATGCGGGCGGGTCCTCTGGCGCTGCTTCAGGACGCTGGCCGTTTCGGTGTTCGCCACCTCGGCGTCACCCAGGGCGGGCCCGCCGATCTTCATGCCTGGGCCTGGGCCAATCGCCTGACGGGCAATGACTGGGGAACACCGGCTGTGGAAATCACCCTTGGCGGCCTCGAACTTCAGGCGGAATGCGAACTGACCATAGCGGTAACGGGCGCGGATCTGTCAGCCAAGCAGGATGGGCAACCCCTGCCGTTATGGTGCAGCGTGCGCATTCGAAAGGGCGCCCGGTTGACGTTCGGCATACCGATTGCCGGCCTGCGGGCCTACCTTGCGGTGTCCGGCGGCTTTGTTGCTGAACCGGTTCTGGGCAGTGCGGCGTGCGTGGTCCGGGAGCAGCTCGGTGGTTTTAACGGTCGGGGACAGCGGCTGGCTGACAGGGACCAACTGACCGTTTTGACAAGCACTGACCCGGCAGACGGGACCCCCGGCGCCGAAGCGCCCGAGCTGGAGCGGCCTGATTATACCGCCCCCGCCATTCTGGACCTGCTGCCCGGGGCCCAGTTGGCCGATTTTACCGGGCGGAGCCTGTTTGATGCTTTCAACGCAGAATGGCACGTGGACGACCGGGCCGACCGCATGGGCGTTCGTTTGAGAGGTCCTTCACTGAAATGCGGTATTGCTTCCATGATTTCCGAAGGCATATCACTTGGGGCTTTACAGGTCCCCCCGGATGGCCAGCCCATTGCCTTGCTGAACGATCGGCAGACGATCGGTGGCTATCCGCGACTTGGCAACCTCACACCGCTGGCGGCTTCAAGGCTGGCCCAGTGCCAGCCCGGCCAGGTCGTTCGGCTGCGGCCCGTCGGGGCTGAAAATGCACTTGGCAAACACCGGCACTTTATCAATCGCGTGATGGCTCGGGACCAACGCCCGCTAGGCTAGACAGATACGATAGCGAATAACGCCCGCATCCTCTTCACGAATCCATTCGATCCGGTGTCCGGTGAGCTCACACAACACCTGCAAATCCTTTCTGCCAGTGGGGTCATCGGCCATAAAGTCGACTTGTGTGCCGCTGGGGAGGTCCTTGATACGCTTTTTCAAACGCAGGATCGGAAGGGGGCACACCAGACCGACCGCGTCGACCTGGTGTACCTCGTTTTGCTGCTGCGTTGACTGATCAGTCAAGCCGCACGTTCTCACTTTTGTATTGCTCGGCTGAGGACCACCCGAGCTGGTTAAGAACAGGCGGGGCCAGAGCAGCAATTATCAGGGCTGCGATAAATCCGGCAAGCATGACTTTCACGATGACTCTCCCTTGACCTGTTTAGCCTGAACTTCTTCTACCCACAGATCGTGGTGTTGGCGCGCCCATTCCAGATCAACCTGACCATTACCCATGGCATCAAACGCGCCTTCCATACCGACAGAGCCGATGTAGATGTGGGCAAGGATGGCGACCATCATTACAAACGCCACAATCGAGTGCCAGATATTGGCCAGCTGCATCTCTTCATGGGGCGCCAGCACGGTCGGGAAATCGGTGCCGATAATGCCGTTAATGAGGGCGAAGGTATCAGCAAACATGAACAGCTCGAATGGAAACAGCAGTGACAGACCCGACAAAGAAACTGAAAAGCCCAGTATCATGACTGTCCAGAAAACAATTTTCTGGCCCGCGTTGAACTTCTTGGCTGAGGGGTGGCTCTTGCCAACGAATCCGCCACCGGCTTTGATCCACTGCCAATCCAGTTTGTTGGGGATGTTGTGTGCGACCCACATAACAAACGTCAGCACGAGACCCAACATGAACGCCCAGGCGATGTTGTTATGAACCCACTTGGAACCGATAGCCAGTGTGGAAAATGCTTCCTGTCCGATCACTGGAATCAGGAAACTGCGCCCCATCAGGGTAATCAACCCGGTTATGCCCAGCGCCACAAACGAGCCGGACAGCAGCCAGTGGCCAAACCGTTCGACGGGTTTGAACCGTTCGATGGTTGTGCCGGCGGGGCCGCCTTCAATCGGGATTCTGCCGCGGATGAAATAAAACAGGGCCAGCAGGGCGATGATGCCGAGGAGGGCACTACCGCCATAAGTAATGAGCGGCCCCTGACGCAGCTTGTACCAGGCCATGCCTCCATCCTGGATAAGGACCTCTGTGGCCGGGCCACGGACCTGTGTGCTGGGGTCAATCTTGTTATACCGAATGGCGCTATAGTCATCGGCAACAGACGTCCCGCCCTGGGTTCCCAATGGACCGTCTATCGGCGGCGCATCGGACTGATTACCCAGATTTTCAGACCGGAAGCTGTCGTCAACTTCCAGCTGTTTCTGGCGTGCCATTATATCTTCCAGGGTCTGAGCACCCCCGGTAGCCGTCCGGTCAACCTCAGGGGTTTCCTGTGCGAAGCCCGGGTTGACCATCAGTGCCGCCAGTGTAAAAACGGCGGCACTCAATATTTTGAATTTCATGAATGCACTCCAACGGGACCAACAAAAAGAATTCGTTGCCAGAATCAACTCCGGGGCCCGAAGGCCCCGGAGTTATCAGGCTGGTTTAGCCGGTTTTCTTCTCGTAGGCTGTGCCCCATCCCCAGGCGCCGGAACCGAAACCACGGTTCACTATCCGCTGGCGATAGATGTCCGCCACCTCGTCGCCATCACCGGCCAACAGGGCTTTGGTCGAGCACATCTCCGCGCAGATAGGCAGTTTGCCTTCCGCAATACGGTTGCGACCGTACTTGGAGAACTCGGTTGTGGAGTTGTCTTCTTCGGGGCCGCCTGCACAGAAGGTGCATTTGTCCATCTTGCCACGGCTGCCAAAGTTGCCCGCCTGGGGGAACTGTGGCGCGCCGAATGGGCAAGCGTAGAAACAATAACCACAACCGATACACAGGTCCTTGGAGTGCAACACCACGCCGTCTTCGGTCTGGTAGAAGCAGTCGGTTGGACAGACGGCCATACAGGGCGCGTCTGAACAGTGCATGCAAGCTACCGAGATTGAACGCTCGCCGGGTTTACCATCTTCGATGGTGACGACGCGTCGACGGTTGATGCCCCAGGGGACTTCGTGCTCGTTTTTACAGGCCGTAACGCAGGCATTGCATTCGATGCAGCGTTCGGCGTCGCAAAGAAACTTTGCTCGTGCTTGTCCTTCAAGTGCCATGTTCTGTACCTCTTATTATGCTGGCATGATCGAACACAGGGTGCATTTGGTCTCTTGCATCTGCGTGACCGAGTCGTACCCGTATGTCTGAACGGTGTTGGTGGATTCGCCCAGGACATAGGGGTCGGAGCCCTTGGGGTACTTGTGCCGCAGGTCTTCGCCTTCCAGGTGTCCGCCGAAGTGGAACGGCATGAAGACAACGCCTGCGCCGACGCGTTCGGTGATCATTGCTTTCACCCTGATACGTCCGCCTTCCGGGCCAGAGACCCAGACGTCCTTGCCGTCACGGATGTTCAGGTTATTCGCATCGCGCGGGTTCACTTCGATAAACATGTCCTGCTGCAGTTCTGCCAGCCAGGGGTTTGATCGTGTTTCATCACCACCACCCTCATATTCAACCAGTCGTCCTGAGGTCAGGATGAGGGGGAAGTCCTTGCTGAAGTCCTTCTTCTGGATGGACTCGTACAGGGTCGGAACACGCCAGAACGTCTTGTCTTCGTAGGTCGGGTAGTCTGCGACCAGATCGCGACGGTTGGTGTAGAGCGGCTCGCGGTGCAACGGTACCGGATCCGGGAAGTTCCAGACGATGGCGCGGGCTTTGGCGTTACCAAAGGGCGCACATTCGTGCTTGATGGCAACCCGCTGGATACCGCCTGACAAATCGGTCTTCCAGTTGGTGCTGGCACCCGCGACCGCTTCAATGCTGGCACGTTCCTCAGCGGTGAGGTCGCCATCCCAGCCCAGATCCATCAGCATCTGCATGGTGAATTCCGGGTAGCCGTCCTTGATCTCCGAGTTCTTGGAGTAAACGCCCTCGGCCAGGAGGTTCTCGCCGTCGCGTTCAACACCAAAACGTGCACGGAAGGTGAGACCGCCCTCGGATACCGGTAACGACATGTCGTACAGGTTCGGGGTTCCGGGGTGGTTCATCTCAGCCGTGCCCCAGGATGGCCATGGCAGTCCATAGATATCGCCATCGCAGGGGCCGCCGACTGCACGCAGGGTGGTCTTGTCGAAGTGATGCTGGTACTGCATGTGCTTCTTCAGGCGCTCAGGTGACTGACCGGTGTAGCCAATGGTCCACATGCCACGGTTGAACTCACGGGTGATGTCTTCAATCACCGGCTCATCGCCCTCAATGGCAATGTTGCGGAACATGCGATCGGTGAAACCGAACTTGTCTGCAAACAGCTTGATGATTGTGTGGTCGACCTTTGAGTCAAACAGGGGCTCGACGACCTTTTCACGCCACTGCAGCGAACGGTTGGACGCAGTGACCGAACCGGAGGTCTCGAACTGGGTCGTGGTTGGCAGCAGGTACGCGCCTTCCTTGCGATCGTGCAGTACCGCTGACACGGTCGGGAAAGGATCCACTACGACCAGCAGGTCGAGCTTTTCCATGGCTTCCTTCATTTCCAGCATACGGGTCTGCGAGTTGGGCGCGTGGCCCCACAGAACCATGGCCCGGGTGTTGTCGGGCTGCTCGAGGTTTTCTTTGGCTTCCAGCACGCCGTCGATCCAGCGAGAAACCGGGATGCCCTTCTCGTTCATCATGGCGCGGCTCTTGCCATCCTTGTCCCAGACGGCAAAGCGGCCTTTGAGCCAGTCCAGATCTTCTTCCCAGACTCTTGCCCAGTGTGCCCATGAGCCTGCGGCCAGGCCATAGTAGCCGGGCAGGGTGTCGGCCAGTACGCCCAGATCGGTCGCACCCTGAACGTTATCATGGCCGCGGAATATGTTGGTGCCGCCGCCGGCAACACCCATATTGCCGAGAGCCAACTGCAATATGCAGTAAGCGCGGGTGTTGTTGTTACCGTTGGTGTGCTGAGTACCACCCATGCACCAGATCACCGTGCCCGGGCGGTTGTTGACCAACGTGCGCGCGACGCGCTCGATCTGTGCACCGGGTGCGCCGGTAACGCGCTCGACTTCTTCAGGGGTCCAGCGCTTAACTTCATTACGGATGTCTTCCATACCGTATACGCGGGTACGGATAAACTCTTTGTCTTCCCACTCATTTTCAAAGATGTGCCACAGCAGGCCCCAGATCAATGCGACGTCTGAACCTGGCCGAAAACGTACATACTCATCGGCATGGGCTGCCGTGCGCGTGAAACGCGGATCGCAAACGATCAGCGGTGCGTTGTTTTCTTCTTTGGCTTTCAGAATGTGCAGCAACGACACCGGGTGTGCTTCTGCAGGGTTGCCGCCGATCAGGAAGATCGCTTTGGACTTGTGGATGTCGTTGTACGAGTTGGTCATCGCACCGTAGCCCCAGGTGTTGGCTACGCCGGCTACTGTCGTTGAGTGACAGATACGGGCCTGGTGATCGACGTTGTTGGTGCCCCAGTAGCCCGCAAACTTACGGAACAGGTAGGACTGTTCGTTGTTGAACTTGGCGCTTCCAAGCCAGTAGACGGAGTCGGGACCACTTTCTTCGCGGATCTGCAACATCTTGTCGCCGATCTCGTTGATGGCCTGATCCCATGGGATCTTCTGCCACTGGCCGTTAACCATCTTCATCGGATATTTCAGGCGGCGATCGTTGTGAGCATGCTCACGCACGGCAGCGCCTTTGGCACAGTGGGCGCCCAGGTTGAACGGGCTGTCCCAGCCGGGTTCCTGACCTGTCCATACGCCATTCTGAACTTCAGCCTCGACAGTACAGCCGACTGAACAGTGCGTACATACTGATTTCTTGCGAACGACTTCTCCGCCACCCGTTGCCGGGCTTGCCGCTTCAACACGCGTTGATGTGAATGACAGGGCCGCAAGGCCACCCACTGCGACACCGGAGGCGGTCAAAAACCCACGGCGGTCCATTGTTTTTGCAGCGAGGGATGAAAGTAAAGATCCAGCACGGGAGCCTTTCGCTACCCCGTTGGTTTTCTTCCTTAACATGTCAGATACCTCTCTCTTTTTTTTATTCTCGTTTTTCTGGAAACGCGATCATCCAAGAGCCTCTCGCAACCTTGAACGATTCGCGTGTCCTTAAAAGCGAGCCGTTTCGAAATACTTACGGGTGTGCTCAGTGTCACGCAGACCACGGCTCTTCGGGACGTCCTGTTGGACGACACTGGCTGCGGCGTTCGGTGCAACTGCTACTGCAACAGCAGCAGGAACCGCCGTTGCTGCCATTCGCAGGAAATTGCGACGGCTGTTTTCACGCTTTTGGCTATCCATTGGATACCTCCACCTGAGTTAAGGGATCGGTCAGACCCCGGTTATTGGATTGAAAACGCATCCGCTTCCACGGCCATGAACGCTCGCCCCAGCGAACCCACCGGTGCGTAGAAGACTGACGCCTGCGCTTCTTCCAAATCGGTAAAAAACAATGCCGCCCACTTCGTCAGGTGTGCGTCAAAAAAAGCTTTCTGCGACGGCAGATCGCTGTCGCAATCAAATTCGCCGGTAATAATGCCCGCCATAATTTCGCAGAGAGTGCCGATATGATCTTCGGGCTCTTTAACTTCGGCACGGGATTTTATGCCTCTGGCCATCAGGTCGCTGCGCAGTTCTGCAAGGGGCTTCTCATTCAGAAAACCGGTGAGGTAGTAGCTGGCGTATGGCAGGAGTTCACCACGGCTGACGCCGATGAACAGGCTGTTGAACTCCCGCTCCGCATCATAAGGTGAAGTGCGTTCCGCAAGCGCTGCGAGGTTCCTGGAAGCAGACCCCACCGGCGTGTCATCACCCTGCAGAGCTGCCAGCCCGCGTAGAAGCTCCCCCGACGGCGGGTTGCCAAGCAGGACGCTCAGCAACCGGTACATCTGGGCACGGGCCCGGTCTTCGTCGGTTACCGAGCGTGGGCACTGAATTTCCGCAGTGTTGGCCAAGTCTTTTTCCTTCGGATTATTGTTAAATGTTGCTCATATTCCACTTATACGCCCGTCTTAAATCCAGAGCAACTGCGCTTTCTACGACTTAATGCTAATAGTCAAAGCGCATCCGGGGCCGGTAATGGGATGCGGGTTTCTCGGCTTCCGCGGAAATGATCTCCTCCCCGGCGCCTTTCCCGGTGGGCAGTACTGCGGCGTCGACCTGCGCGTTGGTTGGCAGGGATTCTTGAGCAACCCGGGATTCCGGCTCCTCGATCTGCACGGCAACCGGATTTTCCTCCGGGGCCTCCTGCTTTTTCTCGGCCTGCTTTTCCGCCTTTCTTGCTTCCTTGTCGAACATCCCTTGGCCCACTTTATAGAGCGTCTTTACAGCGCTCGTGCCAGTGGCGGCGGAGGTGAAATCCTCGTCATAGTCATTGAGCCCGTCCAGCACCGCCAGCACAGGATTGGATCTCCAGAGTGACCGGAGGGCTCTGCGGCGCAGGAACTCGGGAATCTCTTTGCGCATGAACCCGGTAATGTCCGTGCCCAGCTCAATGGCGTCTGGGTTGGGCAGGTCATACTTGGCCAGCAATTCGTGCTCTGGCAGGGCCTCATTGGTGGCAAGCTCCTGCTCCTCAAGGGACGGCTCGGATTCAACAATTGGAGGGGGGGGAGAATCGGGCTTTTTGCCTGCTTCGTTTTTTTTGCGCGACCAGCGCTGCAAACGAGATTCAGTCATCACTGCACCTTTGGTTTTTTGATGTTGGAGGGTGCGCGGTAGACATCGCTTTCTTGCCGGATACGAGCATCGCCCTTGGCGTCTTCGACGCCGTGAACGTTCAGCTCTTTACGACGACGCTTCTTGAAGGGTTCCTCAATGAAATGCATGTCGATAAACTCTTTGATCCATCCTGCCATGGACTCCGGGATCGGCACGGCCTCGACGATGCTTTCTCCACTATCCAGGGCATCCTGAGCATCATAGGCACTGGCGGTAATCGCGCTGACGAACCAGCCGGATGGGGATTGGCCGATTTCATCGCGGTCGAGGATGATCCAGATAGACGGAACCGTCATGTTCAGTGACACCAGATAGCCTTCTACGTCGGCACGAAACAACTCCATGCTGACAGTGCCAGCGTGGTAATCAACGACTTCTCCATCGCGGACCATTTCTGTCCAGAACGCCTCTGATGCTCCGGGGATGACCGCCACCGGCTTCCAGACATGCTTTGCCCACCGGGTAACTCCGGGCGTACGGCGGACGACGGCACCGACTTTCAATTCGCGCTTCCAACTGGCTGTACGACTGCTCATAACCACTCTCTTTTCGAATAAACGCTAGCAGAACTTGAGCGATTATCCAATTGTTCAATTGTCCAACGGTAAGCGGCTATGGCATTCTCGATACTAGTCACCTGACATTTATAATGATAACGAAAAGAGCCAGAACTCTGATGACGGCAAATAAAACCCTACTGTTATGCACGTGTGATAAAACCCAGTCTGTAAACACCGAGGCTCTCCAAACGGCTGCGGGAGCCGGGCAGGTGGTTCTCGTGGATCAGCTCTGCGGCTCGGACATGAAGACCGCTGCAGAGCACCTCAGCGCCAGTAACGACCTGCTCATTGCATGTGGCCAACAGGCGGCACTTTTTGAGCGTCTGGGCGAGGATATTCAGGCGGAAATCCAGCATTCCGCGCCGCTGGGCACTATTGATCTTCGCGATCGCGCTGGCTGGAGCGCGCCGGACGCAGATCCCAGGCGCACCCAGGCCAAGCAGGCTGCGCTGCTGGCAGCCTCCCAATTAAAGGCGCCGGTGGCGCCGTCAAAAACCATTCACTCCCACGGCGTCTGCTGTGTCGTTGGTCCCACAGAGCAGGCCGTCCGGATCGCGGAGTTGCTTCAGGACGAGCTGGGCGTTACCTGTATTGTCAGTGATTCAGGACCAATACAGCTGCCCTCGGCTGGCTACGACATGGCGAAAGGCAAGCTGACCGCTGCCCGTGGTGCGCTGGGCAACTTCAAGCTCGAATTCGCCCAGTTGCAGGCGCTCAATCCTGCGGGTCGTGGCGCCCTCGGTTATGGCGAAGCCCAGCCAACGGCCAGCAGTGAGTGCGATGTGTTTATCGATCTGCGCGGCGGAGAACCGGCGTTTCCAAGCTATCAGAAGCGTAACGGCTATTTCTGGGCAGACCCCGCCAAAGCCGGAGAGCTGGAACGGATCGCTCTGACGGCCAGGGAGCGGGTCGGTGAGTTCGAGAAAACCGTGTATTTTCGGATGGAAGAGTCCCTGTGTGCGCATTCCCGGGCGAATCAGCCCGGTTGTACCCGCTGTCTGGACGTCTGTCCCACCGAGGCTATCTTTTCCTTCGGGGAACATGTGCAGATTGACTCGGATATTTGTGCCGGCTGCGGGTCCTGTGCGGCGGTCTGTCCGACGTCAGCCGTTACCATGAATGAGACACCGTTTGAGGCCATGACCCAGGTCCAGACGGTGATGGCAAAGGTGTACCGGGAACAGACTCAGGAATCCCCGCGCCTGGTTTTCCATACGTTGAAGGAAGGGGGTGATGCGATTGCCTACCTGGCACGGTATGGCAACGGGCTGGCGGACGATCTGATCCCGCTGGGTCTGGAGCACGTGGACCGTGTTGGACACGCCGAGATACTGGCGGCTTTCGGGGCAGGTTACGCCGAAGTGCTGATCCTCGCGGACACCGACACAGATCGACAGGCCGTTGCCGCTGAAGTAGAGCTGGCGCAGGCCATGCTTGCGGGCACCCATAACGCCCCCGACCGGATCCGGGTGATCGCCGCTGATGAACTCAGTGCCGCCGGAAACAACACAGGCCGGGTGAGCGAGCCGGTTCTGCTGGTCGGCGGGCGTCGCGACATCACGCGGGTTACGGTCAGTGCGATGGCGGAGAAAGTCGACGCGCCGATTCCTCTGCCGGTCGGTGCGCCTTACGGCGCCATCGAGATCAACTCCGACAAATGCACGCTATGTCTGGCCTGTGTCTCTCTGTGTCCGACTGGCGCCCTCGGCGACCATCCGGACCGGCCGGAAGTCCAGTTTACCGAGAACGCCTGTGTCCAGTGTGGCATCTGCGAAAGCACCTGCCCGGAAACAGCTATTACGCTGAAGCCGCAGCTGGATCTGTCCAGGGACGCACTGAGTCCGCGGGCACTGCACGGTGAAGAGCCTTTCGAATGCATCAAGTGTGGAACGCCTTTCGGTGTCGCCAGTACCATCAACCGAATTGTTGAGAAGCTGGAAAACCGGCACTGGATGTATACAAACTCTGACAATGTTCAGCTCATCAAAATGTGTGATGATTGTCGGGTCAAATCCCAGTTCCACGGGGATAACGCGCCCATGGCAAGTGGCAAGCGGCCCCGTGTTCGCACCAGTGACGACTATCTCGACAGCTGAAACCTAATCAGGACATACAATGGTTCAATACGTTAACGCCGACAAAAGCAATCTGATCGGTACCGACGCGCCTCGGCCGCAGGATAAAAACCCCAAGGGGATTGACCGGATCATCGCCATCGCTTCAGGTAAGGGCGGTGTCGGCAAGTCCACCGTGGCGTCCAATCTGGCGGTTGCCCTGGCCTCGAAAGGTCTCAAAGTGGGCCTGCTGGACGCTGATGTTTACGGACCCAGCCAGCCGCGGATGATGGGCGTTTCAGGGCGCCCGTCCAGCCCGGACGGGCATACCATTCTGCCCCTTCGTAATCATGGCGTGACCCTGATGTCCCTGGGCCTGATGACCCCGGATGACGAGGCGATTATCTGGCGTGGCCCCATGTTGATGGGTGCGCTGGAGCAGATGATGAATCAGGTAGACTGGGGCAGGCTGGACGTATTGCTGGTAGACCTGCCGCCAGGCACGGGTGACGTCCAGATGACCCTGAGTCAGAAATTCTTTGTGGCGGGAGCCGTTGTGGTGTCGACGCCCCAGGACATTGCCCTTATGGACGCCCGCAAGGGCATCGACATGTTCAACCGGATGGAAGTGCCGTTGTTTGGTCTGATCGAGAACATGGCTTCGTTTGTCTGCGACGGCTGCGGCAAAGAGCACCACCCGTTCGGGTCCGGCGGCGCCAAGGCGGAGGCAAAGAAGCTGGGTGCGCCCTTCCTGGGTGAAATTCCACTGGATCTGGATATCCGTCTGGGTTCAGACGGTGGCGTTCCGATCGTGGTATCAAAACCGGAGAGCCCGCAGTCCCGGGCCTTCCAGCGTATTGCCGATGAGCTTATTGCGTCTGACGCCTACGCCCGGGCGATGTTATGATGGAATCGCCGCAGTTTCCGCCGCTGCTCAAAGGCGAAGCAGTGCCCAGGCACACGGACCCGTTTGATAAGGCGGTCAGCCGTGCGGTTGCCGGGGTCGATTCAGGCACCGTGTTCTACTCCGAGGCGGGAGATATCTTGCGCGCTGCGCTGGTGCTGGCGCCGGAAACGCCTCTGGAAGACGCCATTCTTGCGGTCTACGTGGCCCAGATAGGTCTGGCGGAGAGCCTGGGCGCACTGGCACCACCGGAAGTGCCCGTGCATTTTCAATGGCCTGACCGCATCAAGGTCAACGGCGCGGTCTGTGGTAGCGTGCGATTTGCAGCGGATGTATCAGACCCCGAGGCTTACCCTGCCTGGCTGGTCATCGGCATTGATGTGCCATTTACCTCTTTGGGCGTTGAACCGGGCGAAAACCCGAATGAAACCTGTCTTCATGAAGAAGGTTGTGTCGATATAACCTCCATGGCGCTGCTGGAGAGCTGGTCAAAGCATACCCTGCTGTGGCTGACCTATTTCCTGGACGGCGGTTTCGAGCGCGTACACAAGGAATGGCGGCCACGCTGCGACTCCCTGGGCGAAATGATCGAACAGCCGAGGCCGGGAGTGTTTGTGGGCCTGGATGAAAAGGGCCGGATGCTGTTGCGTCGGGATGTCATGACCGAGACACTGAGTTTGATTGAATTCGCGGAGCGCGTATGAAACTGGCCCGAACCCTGAGACTGGATATATCGGATGAAAATGTTTACGCCGAACCGGCCCCGAGCGGCGAATGGGCCATTTCCGGCGGGTTCGAATTCTCCAACTGGACCGAAGCGGAGCTGAAGGGCAAAGCCCGTCAGGCGTTCACCAATGGCTGGTACAGCATTGAGTCGGGTGGTCGCGCCAGTTTTGTGGGCGTGTGCAGGATTACCGACGCTGAGCTGGAGCAACTACGCCAGAGTCTGGCGCAGACTTTTGTTGAACAATACGGCGCGCCGGACGTTGACGCTGCCTATCCAGTCGCCTGCGAGGAAATCGATCAGATGCGCCACATGTGTGAGGACTTCGAGGAAAACACCCTGCTGATGGTCAGCCGCACGCTGACGCAATCCGGTGTTGAGGAAACCTTTCGCTCCAGGGCCCCGCAGGATGCTCCCCTGGAGGCCTTTGCCGTGCACGGCGGCTACGAGTAATTACAGGCCGAAGCTTGCGTAGGGAATAAACCGCACGGGTGTGCCCGGGTCGATCTGCCGAGCGCTTTCATCCAGCTCTACCAGGCCCTCGGACCAGGCCAGGCCGGTTACCCGACCGGAGCCTTCCGAACCGAATACCTCGACTTTTCCGTCACGGACCCGGGCGCGTAACATCTCGCTTCGACCCGGTTTCTTGCTCTTGGAAAAACCGGCAGGAAGTTCATAACCCCGGGGCTCAAACCATTCGCCCCCTGCCAGCAACGCCATTGCCGGCGCGCCAAAGCGTAGTGCGCAAACCCAGGCGGCCACCGGGTTCCCCGGTAAACCCACCACCGGCGTGCCCTGGAACATGGCCAGCGCCAGGGGGCGGCCGGGTTTGATGGCGATTCGCCAGTTGCTGATGTCACCGTGGGCTTTGAGGGTTTTCGATACATGATCCTCGTCCCCGGCGGAAATACCACCGCTGGTGAGGATCAGGTCGCACTGTTCAGCGCCGCGCTCCAGTGCCGCCTTGACGTCCTCTGCCTGATCCAGGGCATGGCCCAGGTCCACCAGCTCATAGCCAAGCTGTATTACCAGCGCGCTCAGCATCGGGCGGTTGGCGTCATAGATCTGCCAGTCGGTGACCGCAGACCCGACAGGTTTCACTTCATCCCCCGTGGACAGAACGCCCACGCGCAGCCGCTGAAAGACATCAACCGACTCCACACCCACGCTGGCGAGGACGGAAATCTGGGTAGGGGTCAGACGGCTGTTGGCCGAGAGGATCCGGTCCTGTGCCCTGATGTCTTCACCGGCTTTGCGCAGGTTGGCGCCGGCCTTCAGAGTGCCCTTGAAGTGCAGCTGTTGACCAATGACCTCGCAATCCTCCTCGAGGGCTACGGTATCCGTGCCTGCCGGTATCACTGCGCCGGTCAGAATCCGGATGGCGTGGCCCCCGGGCACTTGCCCGGTGTACGGCACACCCGCCGCGCTTCGGCCCTCGAGCAAAGGCATGGCGCAGGGGGCCTGTGTTATAGGTCCGGCGAACGCATAGCCGTCGACTGCGGAATTGCTGCTGGGCGGGTGCGCGCGAGGCGCGTAAACATCGCTTGCCAATATCCGGCCATTCACCTGTGACAGCGGAACAGCGTGATCCACACCCACCACTGGATGCAGACGTGAGCGCAACCGCGCAAGGGCTTCGTCCACCGGTGTCCAGTTCACACCCGGAGGCAGGGCAAAACAGTCGTTGCGAAGCTCTCTCATACCGTTCCTGTTGATGGCTGACGCTGACTCTGAATAAAATCGGCAATGGCGTGTATGTCGTTCAGATCAAGCCCCGGCAAATCATTACCTGTGGCTGCAAAATCCGCGGCGTAGTCCGTGGCCACGCCGATGATAGTGGGGTCGTTCGGATACAGGGGCGCGCGCGGGCAGGTTTGTCTGTGTACTTCGATCTTGGGGTGGGGGTGCGATTTGAATCCTTCCACGACAACCCAGTCGCAGGGGCTTAGTCGGGCAAGCAGCTCATCGAGGGTTGGTTCACTCGCGCCCCGCAGCTCCTGCATGATGGCAATGCGCTGTCCGCCCGCCAGAATGACCTCCCGGGCGCCAGCCTCGCGATGGTGGTAGCTATCGGTGCCCGGCTGGTCCACGTCCACTTTGTGGTGGGCGTGTTTGATCGAACTGACTGTTAAACCGCGGCGGGACAGCTCGCTGATCAGTTTGCCAACCAGGGTGGTTTTCCCGCAGTTCTTCCAGCCGACAATGCCTATGACCCTCATTTCAGATGTTGCTCCGCCCAGGCCAGATCCTCCGGTGTATTGATGTTGAAAAAGTCGTCCGGGCCAAACACCACCAGTGACTCGCCCTGAGCCTGGGTCCATTGGCGGATCTTGCGCACGCCGTCATTCAGCGCGGCTCGCAGATCATGGCGCAGTGCGACCTGCCAGCGGCCAAAGGTTGGCTGGGGCAGCCTGCCCCGTTCCGGATCCGGTGTGGCTGCCAGCACTACGGGGGTGTCGCCTTCGGCCAGCCGCTGGGCCAGATCCAGAGGAAAAGACGGGGTATCCGCAGCAACACTGATCAGCCACTCATGGCCGTGTTCCGCCGCCCAGTCCATGCCCGCCAGCACACCCGCTAACGGGCCCGGAAATTCAGCGACAGAGTCGGCCACTACGGGCAGACCCAGATCATCGAAACGGCTCAGGTCGCCATTGGCGTTCAATACCACCGAGTCGACCTGGGGCGTGATGCGATCGACCACGCGCTGGATCAATGACTGGTCACCCAGCATCAACCTTCCTTTATCAACACCGCCCATGCGACGAGCCTGGCCACCGGCCAGAATTACCGCGCACTGGGTCATGCTCCGAGCCTTACAGTCATGATTTACCCCCGGTCATTCATGCTGGGCGCCTTTTCGACGCATCTTTTTGCTGTCATCCGGAACCTGGGACAGATCCTGGTCGAATACCAGGCGGTGCTGGCCGCTCAGGCAGGTGAATTTCTTGCCTCGCATCCGACCGATCAGCGTTAACCCCACCTGTTGTGCAATATCGACGCCCCAGGCGGTAAAGCCTGACCGGCTGATCAGGGTCGGGATGCCCATCAGGGCCGTTTTGATCACCATTTCAGACGTCAGTCGACCCGTGGTATAGAGGATTTTATCAGCCGCCGGGACGTCGTTCAGACGCATCCAGCCTGCGATCTTGTCCACCGCATTATGGCGCCCCACGTCTTCCATGTAAGCCATCACGTCAAGCCCCTGGCACAGGGCCGTGCCATGAATCGCGCCGGTTTCCATGTACAGGCTGGGCGTATGGTTAATCTGGTAGGACAGGTCGTAAAACGTGCTGGTGTGCACAGGGGTATCCGGCAGTGACAGCCCGTCGAGACCGGCCATCATATCGCCAAACACAGTCCCGACGGCACAGCCGGACGTGCGGGTTTTCTTTTCCAGCTTGTCTTCGACATTCGTCATTCCCGGAGTACGAACCACCACAACTTCCAGCTCTTCGTCGAAGTCTATCCCGGTGACCTGATCGTCCGCGTTCAGCATCCCCTGGTTCAGCAGGAAGCCCAGAGCCAGATACTCCGGGTGATCGCCGATGGTCATCGCAGTGACGATTTCCTGACTGTTGAGGTAGATGGTCAGGGGGCGTTCTTCGATCACGCTGATGGATTTCGACTGACCGGTTTCATTAACGCCCTCCACAGTGCGGGATAACCGGGGATCAGTCGGGTTGGGTAGTATCGGTGCGGTCATTATTTCAACTCGATCGTTTTTATTTTGCTGTGTTGCCCTGAGGCGCATAGTGAAAACCGGCACGCCGGGCATCGCTGCCCGCCCGCGGAGTATCGAAACTATTCTACACGCCAAAGGTCGAGCCTGACATTGGTCTTGGCTATGCTCAAGCAGCGGTCAAGGTATCTTGTGCAGTTATGCGCCAGGAAGGCCCGCCCGGGGTATGATGCCTGGCGGTGAAGTCCAGAAATCAATCAGCCGCACTCTGAACAGGAGTTTCATGTGAAAGAACGAGACGATTACTACCCGGTCAGTACGTCGCAAATCGTATTAAAAGAGCTGATGGTGCCTTCCTATGAAAATTTTGGCGGTAAAGTCCATGGCGGAGTCGTGCTGTCGCTGATGGATAAAATTGCTTACGCCTGTGCCGCATCACATTCCAAATCATACTGTGTGACGGCATCGGTCGATAAAGTGGACTTTTTGAATCCTGTAGAGGTTGGCGAGATTCTGACGCTCTACTCGTCGGTGAATTTCACCGGCAAGTCGTCCATGGAAATTGGCATCCGGGTTGTTTCCGAGAACTTCAAAACGGGTGAAATAAGACATACCAACACATCGTATTTCACCATGGTAGCGCTGAACGAGGATACCAAAACACCGGAGCCCATTCCCGGTTTGCTGCTTCAAAGTGAAAAAGAAGTCAGGCGGTTTCTCGAAGGCAGGTTGAGGCGAAAACTCAAAAAGCTACACCGTGATGACCTGGAGAAAGCACGAAAGGAAATTGATTCCATGGTTAATAAAGTTTCGCTTGCCGGTGAAAACTGCAAAATTCTGACCTAGTCGGGCCGGTTGGAACGAACTTCTGAACCTTTCTGGCCACCCCGTTTACTGACTGGCCGGATGAAGTGATATCCTCATGCGCTAGCACGTATGTAAAGCAAGCCCGCTTGCCGACACCCGGCAGGCACCTTCATTCTGGAGTTTGAGCCTTACCCATGAGAGTTATCATTCGTTATTTTTTCCGCACCCTGCGCCTGGTCCTGACACCCTTCATGCTGCTAAGCGAAAAGCTCAGCACGCCTGAAAGCGTGAGCCGCAACGCTGAAGAGCAGGCCCGCGTCGACAAGGCCTGCGAACAGCTGGCGCTTTATCAGTTCAGCGCCTGCCCGTTCTGTATCAGGGTGCGCAAGGAAATCGCCCGGCTTGGCCTGAACATTGAAACCCGCAATGCCCAGCATGATCCCCAGCACCGTGCGGCGCTGGAGGCCGGCGGCGGCCAGATCAAGGTGCCCTGCCTGAAGATTCACCAGGAGGACGGCAGTGAGCGCTGGCTCTACGAGTCTGCCGAGATCAGGGCATGGCTTCAGGAACGATTCGAACCGGCCTGATGCCAGTGCCGGCAAGTCACGGTCGGTTCCGGTGTCAGTCCGCTCAGCGCTGCTGCGGCGAGGCCTGGGAAATCTGGCTATCCGGTGGCACGCTGCGGGTCATCCAGACGTTACCCCCGATCACCGACGACCTTCCGATGGTAATCCGCCCCAGAATGGTGGCGCTGGCATAGATCACCACGTCGTCCTCGACGATGGGATGGCGGGGTTCGCCTTTGGTCAGCGAGCCGCTTTCATCTTCTTCGAAACGCACTGCACCCAGAGTTACGTTCTGGTAGAGCCTTACCCGGTCACCAATGATGGTGGTCTCGCCGATGACCACACCGGTGCCGTGGTCAATGAAAAAGCTGTGACCGATGGTCGCCCCCGGGTGGATGTCGATGCCCGTCGCAGAGTGGGCCTTTTCGGCAATGATACGGGCAATAATCGGCAGGCCGCCGCGGTAAAGGACATGGGCAATGCGGTGGTGAATCACCGCATGGACGCCGGGATAGGAAATCAGCACTTCATCTACGCAGGTCGCTGCCGGGTCGCCCCGGTAGGCTGCCAGCACATCGTCGTCCAGCTGCCGCCTGAGAGCAGGCAGCTGCCGCATCAGGTCCATTACCAGCGCCCTGGGCGACTTTTCAACTGGCTCAACGTCCGGTTGACGACACCCGGTATATTCCACTTCCAGAGCCACCTGCTTGACCAGATCCCGTTCGATCGAGCCCAGTTTATAGGCGACGAACTGGTCTTCACGCTCTTTGGTCAGGTCCGGAGGGCCCAGGCGCATGGGAAAAAGCACCGCGCAGAGCTCGTCGATAATCTCGTAGATGGCCAGATGGGAGGGCAGCTCGCGGCTGCCCAGTTCCAGTTCCCGACCGTGGCGTTCACGCCAGTTATGGCGTATCTGGCGGAGCTCACCGGTGATCTGGTCAATTAAATGCTTTTCAGGTGCCAATGACGATTTCCTATGCAATAAATGTATATGGACAGATGATTTGACTGTTCATCAACTCTCCTGTCAACCGTGGTCCCCTTCACATTCTGGGGAGAACTGCCTTAAAAAACACCCTTAAGGAATACACGTGTACGCCCAATGGGCGTTGATAGTAGTATTCTGCCCTGGATATTGGCGCCGTTGATCTCGCTGGTTGGCATGATTTTGCCCGCGGGCGGGACGCTGGACAAACGGCTACAACGCTTTATACTTTGTCAGGGTTTGGGCGATGATCAGACTTCGATCGATCGCAGCAAATCCGGTAATAGTGCAGGATTAGAGGGATCGGATGCATCTTTCAACAGAAGACCGGTTGCAGGCCATACTCGATGGTACCGGGGCGTGCACCTGGGAGTGGAACCTGGATTCGGGATCTCTCGAGGTCAACGCCCAATGGGTCGATATGCTGGGCTACACTCACGCAGAACTCGCGCCGCTGACGATCCATACCTGGGAGAGGCTCACGCACCCGCAGGACAGGGAGGCTGCTCTGGCGGAAGTTGACGATCTGCTGCTGGGCGGATCGCGGGAGCGTTACGATCGTGTTATCCGCATGAGGCACAAGGATGGGAGCTGGCGGTTTATCCACGCGCGTGGAATGCTGCTAACCGATTCAGAGGAAGGCGGGGAGCGGTGGCTGATCGGCACCCATCTGGACGTCACCGATCAGAAACGCACGGAACATCAGTTGGCCCAGATCGCCGAATCCCTGCCAGGCATCATCTATTCATTCGTGATGCGGCCGGACGGCAGCTACTTCTTCTCCTACGTGAGCCGCAAGACCGAAGACTTCTACGGGTTTACACCGGGTGAGGTTGACCGCAACCCGGACCGGATCTTTGACATCATCCATCCGGATGACCTGGACGCGGTAAAAGCCTCCATCGCCGCTTCCTATGCCTCACTTGAACAGTGGACCAGTGATTACCGCGTGCAGGTAAACGGCAAAATTACCTGGATGCGGGGCATTGCCCAGCCGGAACGGGAGCCAGACGGGGTGGTCACCTGGCACGGCATGGTGATCAACATTGATGATCAGAAATTTCTCGAGGCCGAACTGAAAAAGCTGTCCGTGACCGATGAGCTCACCGGGGTCTATAACCGTCGCTATATGCTGGAAAGGCTTGAAGGCTATGCTGCCGAGCATGGGCGCTACGGTGGAACCTTCTCGCTGATATCGATCGATATTGACTACTTCAAGTCGGTAAACGACACCTACGGTCATCTTGTCGGTGACCAGGTGTTGCGGGACTTCGCGGCCTTGATCTCGCAGCGGGTCCGTAAAACCGACGTTCTGGCCAGGACGGGCGGCGAAGAATTCCTGATCCTCATGCCCCAGTCTTCCCTGGAGAACGCCACCCGCCTGGCCGAGGACGTTCGCGTCGCCCTCGAGCAGCACAGTTTTCAGGCGCCGGACGGCACGGATTTCCAGCTGACCATCAGCGCCGGCATTGTTAACCGTCCGGGTGACGCGGTCAGCGTTGAAGACCTGCTGTCAGTCTGTGATGAGTCCCTGTATCGCGCCAAAAGAGAAGGCCGCAACCGAATCGTTGTCGATCACGGCTGACCCTGCCGGGGCCGTGGATCAGACCTGAAAGCGGGATATCTGCTGCTTGAGGTCTTCGCTCAGCTGTGAAAGTTCGTTGCTGGCGCTGGCAACCTGGCCGGCGGAAGTGGCCGACTGGTCGCTGACGTCACGTATCAGCGTCACGTTCTGATTGATGTCTTCGGCCACGGACGTCTGCTGTTCCGCGGCGGTGGCGATCTGGCTGTTGTACTGCTTGATCTCCTCGACGGCGGTGGCAATTTCCTTGATGGCTTCTCCGGTGTTGCGGGCCTTGTCGAGGGTCTGGCCTGCCAGTACGGTGCCACTTTCCATGGTTTTGACCGAGCTTTCGGCACTGCTCACCAGGTTGGTGATCAGGGTTTCGATCTCGGTGGCGGACGACTGGGTGCGCTGGGCCAGGCTGCGCACTTCATCCGCCACCACTGCAAATCCGCGCCCCTGCTCGCCAGCCCGCGCCGCTTCAATAGCCGCGTTCAGGGCCAGCAGGTTGGTCTGGTCCGCCACCGACTTGATCACGTCCAGCACCGAGCCAATGTTCTGGGTATCGGCCTGCAGGCCGCGCAGGCGCTCCATGGTGTCTTCCACCTCGGTGCTTAACCGCGTCACGTAGGACAGGGTTTCCTCCACTGAAGCCTCCCCCAGGCGGGATTTGTCACTGGCGCGGTTAGCTGCTTCAAAGGCCTCCCCGGCACTGTGGGCCACCTCGTTGACCGTCGCTACCATCTGGTTCATGGCCGTGGCCACCTGATCGGTCTGGTCTTTTTGCTGGCGGACGCCACTGCTGGTTTGTTCAGTGACCGTTGACAGCTGTTCGGCGGACGAGGCTATATTGGTTGCACCGTTGTTAATGCGCTCAACCAGGTCTCTCAGGCCGGCAATCATGGTGCCCAGGGCCGCCAGCAGTTGGCCAAGCTCGTCCCCGCGGCCGCTGTTAACCTGCACGGTGAGGTCGCCGGAGGCAACCCGCGTCGCCACGTCGACCGCTTCACGAATGGGCCTGACGATAGAGCGGGCAAGGGCCCAGGCCAGCAGACCACCGGCAGCGGCGGCCACCACCAGCGCCAGAAGAATAAAAAGGTTGGCCTGCTCGCGTTCCGCGGCCATGCGCTGCACCTGCACTTCCTGAAGATCGATGGCGGCTTTCAGGCTGGCCCGCGCGGCCTCCACCATCTGCCCTTCCATCAGGCTGGTTGCCCGGATTCGCGATACGGCAGTGTCAAAGGCGTTCTGATAATTCTCGAACAGCGTTGTTACTTCCTCTTTGGTTTCACTCTCCAGAAAGGATGAATTGACTGAACGGATGGCCCGTTCGGCGACCCTGCCAAAGCTTTCCCGGGCCTTGTCGTCATCGTTGATCAGGTAGTTGCGCTCGTGCCGACGCATTTCCGACAGGGCGGCGTTGGCGCCATACAGGCTGTCTTCGCTTGAAATGCGGCCGGTCAGAATGCGCGCCTGGTGCTCGACGGCGGCAATGGCTTCGTCGCGTTCGGTTATCAGGTCAGACAATTCTTTCAGCAGCTCGCTGTAGCGGATGGACCCGTTTCGGATGATCGCCAGGCGTTCCAGATCGGCCGGTACCACCAGCTCGCTTTCAAGCGCCTCGGCCTGACTGGCCGCCTGGGTGTTGAACGCCTGTGCCGCCGTAATGGCGTCTTCGCTGCTACGCAGCAGAAAATTCTTTTCCTCGGTTCGCGCCTCCAGCAGGGCTGACTCTATGCTGCTGGCCTGGGTGACAATTTCGGAGCGGTCGCCGTAACTATTGATGGTAAACAATCCAAGCAGGCCAATCACCACGGCAATGGCGATCAGGAGTACAAAGCCAGTCGCAAGTTTGATGCCGATGGACAGGTTGGAATAGTACTGGGTGAGGGCCATTAAGAACTCCGTGTTTGTATTGTTATCTGGTGCTATCTGCGGAACAGGGTTTCGCTGATGCTGTATTAACGGCCAGAGCCGGTCAGGATTCAATGGCGGTTTGGTAACATTTCGCTACCGCTGCGTCAGGTGTTGGCCTGAGCCAGGGATTGATTAAAGTGCTGAAAACTTGCCGGTTTGGCGAAGGTATTGGCGGATAAAAATAAAAAACCGGTGACCGGACGAAGCCGGGCACCGGTTGTGTGAAACCGGGCCGTTTAGAAAAGCAGCTCCGGCAGGTAGGTTGCGATATCCGGGAACACCATCAGACAGCCGATGCCGACAATCTGGATGATCACGAACGGGATTACCGACCGGTAAATGTCGCTCATGGTAATCCCCGGTGGCACCACGCCTTTCAGGTAGAAAAGGTTGAACCCGAACGGCGGCGTCATATAGCCGATTTCCATATTGATCACAAACAGTATGCCGAACCAGATGGGATCAAAGCCCATGGAGGAGACAATGGGTGTGAACACCGGCAGGGTGATCAGCATGATGCCAACCGGGTCCAGCACCATGCCCAGCAGGAAGACGATCAGCATCATGGTGATAATGACTGCCCAGGGACCGCCGGGAATGGACTGGAGCATGTCCGCAATCATTGGCTGCGCGCCCATGCTCTGGTAGGCGGCGCTGAAGGCGTGGGCCGCAAACAGGATCCACATGATCATGCCGGTGAGCTTGAAGGTGCGCACCGAGGCATCCCTCAGCAGCTCCAGGTTCAGGGACCGATACACCGCCGCTGAAATCAGTGACCCCAGCACGCCCATAGCGGCGGCCTCGGTGGGCGTGGTGATGCCGCCGATGATCGAACCCAGCACCATGAACACCACCATGATCGGCAGCAGCACGGAGCGCAGGGCGGCGAATTTTTCACTCCAGGTGCCTCGCTCTTCTTTGGGCAGATCAGGCGCCAGGTGCGGCTGCAGATAGCAGCGGATCAGCACATAGGCCGAGGTCAGCACCATCAGCATGATCCCGGGCAGGATGCCGGCGGCAAACATCTTGCCAACCGATACGCCGGTGATCAGTGAATAGAGAATCATCAGAATCGACGGCGGTATGAGCACGCCCCAGCCACCGCCGGTGTTGATGACCCCGAGCACCATTTTCTTATCGTAGCCACGCTCAAGCATGGCAGGCAGGGCTATGGTACCCATGGCCACAACCGCCGCACCGCTGATACCGACCATGGCCGCGAAAATGGCACAGATCATCAGGGTGCCGATGGCCAGTCCGCCGCGTACGCCGCCAAACCAGAGGTGCATCATCCGGTAGAGGTCCCGGGCGACCCCGGTTCGCTCCAGAATCATCGCCATGAACACGAACAGTGGAATGGCCACCAGGGTGAAGCTGCCCATGGTGCTCCAGATCTGGGTCGCGACCAGATAGAAAGAGTCGAAGCCCCAGGTAAAATACAGAAACACCACGGAAACGCCGCCCAGAACAAACGCCAGTGGCAGTCCCAGGACCAGGAAAAACAGCAGGGAACCGAAGAACAGCACAGTTAGCATTTCAATGCTCATGACTTGTCCTCCGGCTTCTCGCCCGATTCAGGCTCGGGCTGGTAATAACTGAGGTTGAACGCAATGGCAATGTCCTGCAGCAGTTTGACAACGCCCTGCAGGATCAGCAGCAGGGTAGCCAGGGGTATAAAGGCTTTCGCCGGCCAGATGGGCGGGTCCCAGGCTGAATTTGACGATTGCCGGATGCTGAAGGATTCCCACGCCATGTCCACGGCGAAATACATCAGCGCCAGGGTGAACATGAAAAACAGGATAGACGTAAAGAGGTCAAGAAATGCCCGGTTACGGCGGCTGAATTTGGAATAGACCAGGTCCACATTGACATGGCCTTTATTCGCCAACAGATAGCCGCCGGCCATCAGCCCGTAAACCCCGAAAAGCAGCTGGGTCAGCTCGTTGGTCCATGACAGGGGCGAATCCAACACGTAGCGAAAAAATACGCCCGTGATCAGCAGCAGGAACATGATCATTACCAGATAGGAAAACCAGTGTCCGATCCGGTCGTTGAGTCGGGTGATACCGGTCATGAAGGCGGTCAGCGCACGCATCTCGTTCCTCCGCCGTAAGAGGCTGGGTTATAAAGCAGGGTATCAACAACGCAAAACCGGGCGCCCAGAGGCGCCCGGTCCCGTTACTGTGGTATTACATCCGCCCGAGCTGTGTCAGGTATTCCTTGACCATGTCGACGGCTTTCTGGGCGTTGTCGCTGGTCTTTGCTTCCTCGTCCCAGAAGGTTTCAGCTGCGGCCAGCATCTGGTCCTGAACGTCCTGGGGCAGGGTGTTGATTTTGACACCTTCCTCGCGAACGGCTTTCTGCAGCGTCACTTTTTCCAGGTGCTCGTACTCGTTCGTCCGGAACCAGAACTGTTCTTTCAGCGCATCCTTGACGGTGGACGCCATTTCGCCGGGCAGTGCGTCAAGTGCTTTCTGGCTGACAATAAACACGTCGGTACCGGCCACATTCAGAGCCGGTTTGACATGATATTTTGCCACCTCATACAGAGACATGCTGTAAGCGCCCTGGGCGGCACCCCAGTGAGCACCGTCGACGATGCCGGAATCCAGAGCCGTGTAAAGTTCCGCTCCGGTGATGTAAGTGGTGGAAGCACCGGCTTTGGCCAGGAACTGCTGCAGCGCGCCGGAGGACCGGACTTTGAGTGATTCCAGGTCTTCGACGCTTTCAATCGGTTCCTTGACCACCATTTCAGTCTGGTAGACCTTGTCGGTTGCCCAGTAGACGCCGTGCTCGGCGGCTTCTTCCCGCAGCATTTCTTCAAAGCCCATGTTCATGTGGAAATAGGCGGCTTCGGCCGGGGTATGGAAGGCCAGCGGCAGTCCGGATGCGACGCCTGCCAGGCTGACTTTGTCCTGAACATAGGCCGGGGAAATGGTGCCCATTTCCAGAATGCCGCGGCTGACGGCATTGAAGGTTTCTGTCGGTTTGAACAGGGCTCCGGACTCGTAAAGCTCCAGTTGCAGCTGTCCATCGGTGCGTTCTGCCAGCACGTTTTTCAGGCGGACGAGGCTGTCTTCGTAGGAAGAACTGGCGCCGGGCCAATGGGATTGCACCTTCCAGGTAATGGTGTCCTGGGCCGCCGCCGGGGCGGTCATCAGGGCGGCAGAAACGCCCAGGGCAAGGGCGGAGGCACCGACGGCAAGTCGGGTGCGTAATTGAGTGAGCGAAGTCATGGCTATACCTCTTTTATTGTCAGCATTGTTGGTGATGAGACTTGCAACAGGTCTACAAATTTGTTTTCAAGTTTCACTGTGCAGTATTGTCGACTGCACAATGGATCCCTGCTGTCAGAATCTACCACAGGATTATGACTTTGCAACAGCGCTCAAGCCCTGAGTGACGAATCGGTAAGGTCCGTGGCGTCCCAGCCATTTCTGTCACAGAGCGTTAAGCCTACCCCGAGGATAGATCAGATTCACAATGTTTGTCTGTATCGGGGCAGGCGGTTTTATTCATGACTCATCCGGCTCATCCGGCCAGGGCAGCCCATGGGGATGAATTCTGGCGGCCAGCAGACGGCCAAACTGTATCAGCGGCTTTTCATGCCAGGCCGGTGCGATCACCTGGATGGCCCTCGGCAGTCCGTTTTCCCCGGGCGAGATGGGGATGGTCAGCGCAGGCAGCCCGGCAATGCCGGCCAGGCCGGCCCAGACGGTAATGCTCATGTAGGGCTGGTCCTGGCCGTTTACTCTGAGGACCCGGTCGGTGAACGGCTGGCTGTGGTCGTGGGGAAAGGGCAGAGCATTGGCCACCGGGCAGATCATAAAGTCGTGATGCCGGAAAAAATCCGCCCAGTTTGCCTGCAGCCGTGCCCGCTTTTCGTTGTGCTGCAGCCACTGGGCGTGGCTCTGGCTGGCTCCCCGGGCAAAGCGGCTGCGATAGTCGTCGGCATCGGTTTTTGCTGCCCGGCGGAACTTGTCGAGCATGGCTGGGGGAAGCTCGCTGGCCATGACGCCGGCCAGCATGTGGTAATAAAGCTGGTCACTGTCCGGCAGGTTGACCGAGTCGGGGCGGGCCCGGGTATCTGTCTGGCAGCCCCGCGCCTGCAGCAGTGACAGAATCGTCTCCAGGCCTGCTTTGACGTCGGCCTGCACCGGACAGTAGTCATCGTCGAGCCAGAAGGCGACGCGGAGGTCCGACAGTTCGCGGGTGTCGCCGGCGGGCAGGTCAATCCGCCATCCAGCGGCCATATCCGTGTCCGGCCCCGCCAGTTCATCAAGGGCCAGCTCCAGGTCATCCAGATGGCGGGCCATCGGACCGGCCACGCCAATATCCCGCCGGGCCAGTGCCCCCGGCGGGCCGGGTATGTGTCCGCGTACCGGTACCAGTCCATAGGTCGGCTTCAGTCCGTAAACCCCACAAAAAGCCGCCGGGGTTCGGATGGAGCCGCCAATATCGCTGCCCAGCTCCAGTGACGTCATGCCGGTGACAAGGGCGACGGCGGCCCCGCCGGACGAGCCGCCGGGGGTCAGCGCCGGGTTCCAGGGGTTGGCGGTCGTGCCGTAGATGGTGTTGTAGCTCTGCAGGTCACCGGCGAATTCCGGCACGTTGGTCTTGCCGACAACGATCGCGCCGGCATCCATCAGACGCTGAACGGCAGGCGCTGTGCGGGGTGATACGTGGTCACGGAGCTTTTCATGACCTGCGGTTGTGGGCCAGCCCTCAATCTCCCAGGTTTCCTTGATAGTCATGGGCACCCCGTGCAGCGCGCCGAGCCCGGTATCGCCCCGGGCGACCGCCTGATCCGCCTGACGGGCCAGCTCCAGGGCTTTGTCTGGTCGGAAAACCACAACGGCGTTAAGCGCAGGGTTCAGGCGTTCAATGCGTGCAATGAAATGCTCGGTCACCGCCACCGAGGTAAACCGGCCGGTGCGAATGCCCCGGGCCAGCTCAAGGCTGCTGAGGGTATGAAAATCCATGGCGCGGGCTCCGTAATCCGTGTATTGAGTTGAAACCATAGAACACCGGGCAATTTTGTGGAACAGTATTCCGCAGGTTTTCCCAGACATGACCAGGAGTCACCATGATTCGCACAGAAACCGAGAACGGAATTGTTCACCTGATCATCGACCGGCCGGAGAAAAAGAACGCACTGACCCGCGAGATGTATGAGTCGCTTTCCGCGGGGGTCGAGAAAGCCGTGGCCGACACCGGTGTCAACGCCATCGTTATTTCCGGTGCCGGCGGCCTGTTCACCGCGGGCAACGATCTGGACGACTTCCGTGCCCGGGCAGCAGAGTCCACTCCCCGGCCGTCGGCGGGCCTGGCTTTTATCGAAACCCTGATGCACTGCGACCTGCCGGTGATTGTGGCCGTGGAGGGTATTGCTATTGGCATCGGCGTGACCTTGCTGCTGCACTGCGACCAGGTGGTAGCGGCAGAGGGTGCGCGCTTCAAGGCACCCTTTGTGGATCTGGGGCTGGTTCCGGAAGCGGCGTCCACGGTGACCATGCCCATGACGCTGGGTGGGCGCACCACTGCCGCGCTGCTGCTGATGGGCGACACCCTGGATGCGGACGCGGCGCTGGCGGCGGGGCTGGCCAGCCACAAGGTGCCGGCGGGTGCGGCGGTAGACGCCGCGCTGGCGCGGGCCAGAACCCTGGTTGGCAAGCCCCGGCAGGCGCTGATGGACAGCAAGCGGCTGATGAAAGCGCCCTGGCAGGCCGCCACCAAGGAAGCTCTGGAGCGGGAAAAAGCCGTGTTTACCGAACGTCTGCGGTCACCGGAATGCCAGCAGGTGCTGGCGGGCATGGGCCGCAAATAGCGGCCCATGGGGCGGGCTATGACCAGTAGGGTGCCCGCAACTCCCGTTTGAGCACCTTGCCGATGGTGCTGCGGGGCAGTTCATCGCGGAGTTCCACCCCCGCCAGGCGCTGGGTCTTACCCAGCCGCTGGTTGGCCCAGTCGAGGATGGCCTGCTCGTCTTCCGCGCTGCCCGGCCTGCGGACCACCAGCGCCAGGGGCGTTTCGCCCCAGTGGTCGCTGGGGATGCCGATCACTGCCACGTCGGCCACCGCGGGATGCTGCAGCAGCACGTTTTCCAGATCCACCGCATAGATGTTGAAACCGCCGGAGATAATCATGTCCTTGCGGCGGTCGAGGATATAAAGGAAGCCGTCCTCATCCAGTCGGCCCATGTCGCCACTTTTAAAGAACGCCAGGCCGTCGGGGCTGGTCCAGACCATCTCCCGTGTCTGGGTGTCGCGATTGTAGTAGCCGCGCATCATGGCGCCGGCGCGGCCAACAATCTCGCCGATTTCGCCCGGCGGCAGTTCGCCACCCTGTTCGTCGATGATGCGCACCTCGGAGCCCTCGGTGGGCTGGCCCACAGACGCCCATTTGTCAGGGAAAGCCGCGCAGTCCAGAGTGGTGGAAATGCCGCCCTCGGTCAGGCCGTAAACTTCACGGATATTCCCCGGCCAGCGCCGCATGGCCTCGGCAATTACCTCGGCATGGAGCGGAGCGCTGGTAGACAGCTTGAGCTGGAAGCTGGACAGATCGAAACGGTCGAAATCCGGCTCCGCCATAATGCGCTGGTACTGCACGGGTACGAGCATGGCGTGGGTGACCCGGAACTGCTCTGCCAGCTCGAGAAACCGGTGGGCGTTGAATTTGGCCATCAGTACCAGCGTGCCGCCGTGGTAAAGAGTCGGCAGTGCGGATACCAGGGTGGTGTTGGAGTAAAGCGGCGTGGACACCAGGTTGATGGCGTCGCCATCCAGGCCGTAGGTGCCGATACGGAACATCTGCCGCGAACGAAAGCGGTGGTCGTGAAGAATGCCCTTGGGGGTGCCGGTGGTGCCGGAGCTGTAAATAATGTTGAAGGGGTCGTCCAGGGTAACCGGTGCCGGGTTGCCGGCGTCGGACACATCTCCCAGCCATGACTGCAGGGACATTCCGCCGTCGTTCAGCGGTGCGTCCAGACCAATGAGCTGCTCGTCCGGCACTTTGGTCAGGGCACCGCGGACCTCGGCGAACAGCGGCTGATTCTTCTTCGAAACGAACAGAAACCGGGCGTCGCAGTCGTTGATCATCAACGCCAGGGCTTCGCCACTGGCCATGCCGGATAGTGGCACCATGCATCCGCCGGCGGTGAGAACGCCCAGGTACAGCGCCATATATTCCAGGCTGTTTTCTGACAGGCCGGCGACGGTGTCGCCGGTGGCCAGCCCGTGGTCCCTCAGGCGGTTGGCGATGCGGTTGGTTTCGCTGACCAGTCTGGCCCAGGACCAGCTCTGCTGCCCATCATGAAGGGCCGGCTTGTCAGGCTGTTGCGCGGCCAGTAACTGCAGCCGGTCGCCGATGGCTTCCAGGGTTTCCTGATCGTTGATGGCGGCGTAGACGGGCATGTTCAGGGCCGTTTCTTTCATTATTCACCCCGTGGTTGTTGTTGTGTTTTATCTAGTGAAATTTATTTCCGTTTATATTGACTCAAAACTGGAAGGCATGACAAATTAAGTAAGGTTTTACGGGGCTTTCCCGATGGCAACAACACACCAATAATAACAGCATAAGGACTTTCGCCATGCGATTCAGTGAGCGCGTAGCCATCGTAACCGGGGCAGGTAGCGGCATAGGTCGGGCGACGGCACTGCGGCTGGCTCGCGAGGGCGCACGCCTGGTACTGGTGGACCGCTCGGAGGCGGGGTTGGTAGAGACCCAGGGGTTGATGCCGACCGGCAGCGAGACCCTGTGCCGCACCCTCGATGTTGCCGATGAAAAAGCGGTAAAGGCAGTGGTGGATGAAACCATCAAGTCGTTCAACCGCATCGATATTCTTGTCAATAACGCCGGCATCTCCAGCACCACCGGCAAGCATCCGCCCGTGACCGAATCCGATCGATCCGAATGGGACACTGTTCTGGGTGTCAATCTGATTGGTACCATGCTGTTCATCAAGCACGTGGCGCCGCACATGCAGGCGCGCCGACTGGGAGCCATCGTCAATACCGCGTCGGTGGCCGGAATCCGCTCCGGCGCTGGCGGCAATGCCTACAGCGCCTCCAAGGCCGGAGTGATCAACCTGACCCAGACGGCAGCCTGCGACCTGGGCGGCGACAACGTGCGGGTTAACGCCGTTTGCCCCGGGCTGATCGAAACCGGGATGACCCAGCCGATTTTTGACTGGGCCCGGGCCAATGAAAAAGCCCACAAGCTCGGTGGCCGCTGCGAGCTGCGCCGCTACGGAGCGCCGGAAGAAATTGCCGCTGCCATTCTGTTTCTGGCCAGCGACGACGCCAGCTACATCACCGGGCAGGCACTGCCTGTGGACGGCGGAAACACCGCATCATTGAACCTGCCGGGAATGAAGGTGTGATGAACGAACAACAGGAACCTCTGCACATCTCCGGCGGTGAGGACCTGCCAGGTTTTCATAAACTGCTCGGTTACCGGCAGGTTTCCTGGGAGCTGAACAGGGCGGTGATCTCCCTGGAGCTCAAGCCGGAACACCTGAACCTTGGCGGGGTGATTCACGGCGGCGTGCTGACGTCCCTGCTGGATATCGCCATGGCCGAAGCCGGTACCTACTGTCCCTTTCCCGGGCGCCTGCGCAAGGCCATCACCCTGACTCTGACCACCACCTTCACCGGACAGTGCTCCGGTGGCGTGATTACCGTCACCGGCGAAAAACGCGCCGGGGGTACCCGTATTTTCAACAGCACCGGCGAAGTGAAAGACCAGCAGGGCAATTTGCTGGCAATTGCCGAAGGCACCTTCCGGATTCGCTCCGGCAGTGAAAAGCCCGAAGGCGTGCCGATTTAATCCGCACCGCCTGCCGGCGGTGCGGGACATTCCCGGAACAACAGGCAAGAGGCCAACACCATGTTCGAACTGTCCGATACAGCCAAAGATCTCCAGCAGCGGGTTTCCGCATTTATGGCGGAGCACGTCTACCCCAACGAACATCTGCACCATGAGCAGGTGGAGCAGGGTAACCGCTGGGATCCGACCCCGATCCTCGAGGAGCTGAAAAAGAAAGCCAAAGACGCCGGTCTGTGGAACCTGTTCCTTCCGGAAAGCGATTACGGCGCCGGCCTGACCAACTTCGAATACGCCCACCTGTGCGAAATCATGGGCCGCTCCCACATGGCGCCGGAAGTGTTCAACTGCTCCGCCCCGGACACCGGCAATATGGAAGTTCTGGCCCGCTATGGCAGCCCGGAGCACCAGGAGAAGTGGCTCAAGCCGCTGCTGGCCGGCGAGATCCGCTCATGTTTTTCGATGACCGAGCCGGCGGTAGCTTCTTCGGACGCCACCAATATCTGCACCGAAATCCGTCGTGACGGGGACGAGTACGTTATTAACGGCCGCAAATGGTGGTCGTCGGGCGCCATGACCACCACCTGCAAGATCGCCATCGTGATGGGCAAGACCGACGCCTCTGCCGCCAAGCACGCCCAACAGTCGATGATCCTGGTGCCGCTTGACACCCCCGGGGTAAAAATCGAGCGCGCACTGACGGTGTACGGCTATGACCACGCCCCCCACGGTCACGCGGAAATTGTCTACGACAACGTGCGGGTGCCGGCGTCCAACATACTGTTGGGCGAGGGTCGCGGTTTTGAAATTGCCCAGGGCCGCCTGGGGCCGGGCCGTATTCACCACTGCATGCGCACCATCGGCGTCGCTGAACGCGCCCTGGAAGAAATGTGTCAGCGGGTTCACGAGCGCGAGGCGTTCGGCCGTCAGCTGTCCCAGTTTGATTCCATCCGCAAGGACATCGCCCGCTCGCGTCTGGAAATCGAGCAGGCCCGTCTGCTGACCCTGAAGGCTGCCCACATGATGGACACCGTAGGCAACAAGGTGGCGCGCCAGGAAATTGCCATGATCAAGGTGGTGGCTCCGGAAATGTGCCTGAGAATTTTGGACCGCGCCATCCAGGTGCACGGCGGCATGGGCGTGTGCCAGGACACCTTCCTGGCGTCTGCCTGGGCTCAGGTGCGCACCCTGCGCCTGGCGGACGGACCGGACGAAGTTCACCTGGAAACCATTGCCAAGCTTGAGCTGCGTGACTACCCGAAAGCCAAATAACCGCAGGAGCGAGACATGACCAATCCATTGTTCGATATGACCGGCAAAGTGGCGCTGATCACCGGCTCCACCAAGGGTATCGGCCGCGCCATTGCCGAGGAAATGGCGCGCTGTGGCGCCCGGGTGGTAATCTCCAGTCGCAAGGCCGAGGCCTGTGAGCAGGTGGCGGACGAGCTCAAGGCCGAAGGTTTCGAGGCCATCGCCATCCCCTGCCACGTGGGCAAGAAGGAACAGCTGCAGAACCTGGTGGACACCACACTGGCCACCTGGGGACGCATTGATTCCCTGGTCTGCAACGCGGCGACCAACCCGGTGTACGGCACCACCCAGGAAATGACCGACCAGGCCTGGGACAAGATCATGGACACCAACGTCAAGGGCACCTTCTGGCTGACCCAGATGGTCATGCCGCACATGGCCCAGAGGGGCGATGGCAACGTCATCCTGCTGTCCAGCATCGCCGGCATTCGCGGCAACACGGTGATCGGCACTTACGGTGTGTCCAAGGCGGCGGAGGCTGCTCTGGCCCGCAATCTGGCGGTGGAGTGGGGGCCGCACGGCATCCGCGTCAACGCCATCGCCCCGGGGCTGATCCGCACAGACTTTGCCAAGGCGCTGACCGATGACCCCGTCCGCGTCAAGCGCGCCGAGGAAAAAACGCCCCTGCGCCGTATTGGCGAGCCGGTGGACATTGCCGGTCTGGCGGTGTTTCTGGCCACGCCGGCCAGTGCCTATATTACCGGCCAGGTGATCGTGGCCGACGGCGGCGAAACGGTGGGCGGCTGACATGAGCACTCAACCCAATCTGGTGGCGGTGCTTGACGCCCACCGTTTCGACGAAGCCGTCCTCCTGAAATGGCTGCAGGAACGCATGCCGGAGGTGGGGGATGACCTCTCCATCCGGCAGTTCCAGGGTGGCCAGTCCAACCCTACGTTTCTGCTGGAAACCGGCGGCCGTCGCTACGTGTTGCGCAAGAAGCCGCCGGGCAAGACATTGCCTTCCGCCCATATGGTGGAGCGGGAATACAAGGTTATCCGTGCGCTGGCGGACCACACCGACCTGCCGGTACCCCAGGCACAGGTGCTGTGTGAAGACAGCGATGTCATTGGCACGCCCTTCTACGTCATGGACTACATGGACGGCCGGGTGGTCAGCCACCCGGCGCTGAAGGAACTGGACAAGGCCGAGCGCCGCCCGGTACATCACGCTGCAATCGATACCCTGGCGCGTCTGCACCAGGTGGATGTCAATGCCGTCGGGCTTGGTGATTTCGGTCGCCCCCAGGGCTATGTGGCGCGGCAGGTGTCGCGCTGGAGCAAGCAGTATGAGGCGTCCAAGACCGGTGACATGCCGGCCATGGACAAGCTGGCTGCCTGGCTGCCGGACAATCTGCCGCAAAAAGATGAGACGGCCATTGCCCACGGCGATTTCCGTCTTGGCAACCTGATGCTGGCGCCGGACCGACCGGACGTCATCGCCATCCTCGACTGGGAGCTCTCGACCCTGGGCCATCCGCTGGCGGATCTGGCCTATTATTGCCTGCCGTACCATCTGAGCGCCGATTTCGAGGGCATGCGCGGGGTGATCGGTGAGGATCTGAACGAGCTGGGCATTCCCAGTGAACAGGACACTATCGAGCGCTACTGTCGAATGACCGGCCGTGACAGCCTCGACGAATGGCACGTGTTCCTGTCATTTTCGCTGTTCCGTCTGGCCGCGATTCTTCAGGGCGTCTACGCCCGCGCGCTGCAGGGTAACGCCAGCAACGCCGATGCTCTGGATGTGGGCAAACGCGCCCACATTCTGGCAGATGCGGGCTGGAGTATTGCCCAGAAGGGCCAGAAGGGAAGCGTGATATGAGCGAGCCTGCACACCCGAAAGCCCTGGGCCGCATTCTGGTCACCAATGACGACGGTATTGCCGCCCCGGGGCTCAAGGTGCTGACCGACATTGCCCATGCACTGGCAGAAGAAGTCTGGGTGGTGGCCCCGGAGCACGACCGCAGTGGCGCCGGCCAGAGCATCACTCTGAGTCATCCGCTGCGGGTGTATCGCCACGGCGAGCGGCGTTTCGCCCTGTCCGGTAACCCGGCGGATTGTGTGCTGTTCGCACTGGCGGAATGGTTCGGCGAAACACCGCCGGACCTGGTGCTCTCCGGTGTCAACTGCGGCGCCAACATCAGCGACTCGGTGCAGTATTCCGGCACGGTCGGGGCGGTGCTGACCGCCGAGCATATGGGCGTGCCTGCCATGGCCCTGAGCCAGGCCTTCCTCAACCGCGAAGGTATCAACTGGTCTCCGGTAGCTACCTGGGGTGAACGAATCGTGCGCAAGCTGTGGAGCGCGCGGACCGAGAGCCACTGCTGCTGGAACATCAATTTCCCCGCCTGTGAGGCCGACGAAATAACCGGGGTGTGCTGGGCTTACCAGTCCACCGGTTCAATCCAGAGCACTCAGTTGCTGGCCGGGCAGGACGGCCGTAACCTGCCCTACTGGTGGCTGGGCTTTGAGCGCAGTTCCCGGCACATCGTCGATCCTCTGGCCGATGTCACCGTGTTGCGGGACAGGGCCATTGCGGTCACCCCCCTGCGCAGCGAGCAGCGCTTGCCCGGGGGGCTGGACCGATACAGCCTGGAACAACTCCAATAAACATTCCGTAAAACCGGGAACGCCTGCGAGCGTGACTGAACAGGAGTCCTGAACATGTTTACACGACATTACGAAGTCTGGCCCAGCGAACTGCCCAAGACCATGACGCTGCCGGAAACCAGCGTGTTTACCAATCTGGAAATCGCCACCCGCCGCTACCCGGACCATACCGCGATTGTTTTCTACGACACGGCCATGACCTACCGCAGCCTGTTGGAAGAAGTGGAAGCCATGGCCGGCTATCTGCAGTCCCAGGGCGTGGGTAAGGGCGACCGGGTGCTGTTGTACATGCAGAACGCGCCCCAGTATGTCATCAGCTACTACGCCATTCTGCGGGCCGATGCCGTGGTGATTCCGATCAACCCGATGAACCGGTCCGCGGAGCTGGAGCACTACATCGCCGACACCGACGCGGCCGTCTGCCTGGCCGGTCAGGAACTGGCGGGCTTTATTGCCCCGCTGGTGGGCCAGTCCAACCTCAAACAGGTGGTAGTGGCCGCTTACAGCACCTATGTGCGTGAGCCCACGGAACTGAACCTGCCGGCGGAAGTGGCCGCGCCACCGCAGTCCCCGGCGCATCCCGGCTGTGTCAGCTGGCAGGACGCTCTGGACGAGAAGCTGAAGCCGACGCCTCATACCGCCGGTCCCGGAGATCTGGCGGTCATACCCTACAGCTCGGGCACCACCGGCGCCCCCAAAGGCTGCATGCACACCCACCGCTCGGTGATGGCGACCCTGGTACACCGCGCCTTCTGGAACCTGAGTACCGCCGATTCCGTGCAGCTGGCGACCCTGCCATTTTTCCACGTTACCGGCATGCAGGGCTCCATGAACAGTCCGATTTTCAGCGGTTCCACCCTGGTGATCATGACCCGCTGGGACCGCAATACCGCCGCCAGACTGATTGAGCGCTATCAGGTCACCGGCTGGACCAATATTGTCACCATGGCGGTGGATTTCCTCTCCAACCCGGAGCTGGATCAGTACGACATTTCCAGCCTGACCACCATTGGGGGTGGCGGTGCGGCCATGCCGGAGTCGGTGGCCAAAAAGCTGCATGCCCTGACCGGGCTCGACTACATTGAGGGTTACGGTCTGTCCGAAACCATGGCGGCCACCCATATCAACCCGCCGAACCGGCCCAAGCCCCAGTGTCTGGGTGTTCCGGTATTCGATGTGGATTCCCGGGTGGTGGACCTGGAGACGCTGGAAGAAAAAGGCCCCGGTGAGGTGGGTGAGATTGTCAGCCACGGCCCACAGGTGACCGCAGGCTACTGGAACCGCCCCGCCGAGACCGAACTTGCCTTTGCGGAAATCGACGGCAAGCGGTTCTTCAGGACCGGGGATCTGGGTTACTACGACGAAGAGGGTTACTTCTTCATGGTGGACCGGGTCAAACGCATGATCAACGCCTCCGGTTTCAAGGTATGGCCGTCGGAAGTGGAAAATCTCATGTACCGCAACCCGGCGATCCACGAGGTCTGCATTATCTCGGCGCCCCACGAACGCCGGGGCGAAACGGTCAAGGCCTGCATTGTGCTGACCCCGGAGGCAGAAGGTAGCGTGTCGGCGGAAGACATTTCCGCCTGGTGCAAGGAGGAAATGGCCGCCTACAAGGTGCCCGAGCTCATCGAATTCGTCAGCGAACTGCCAAAATCCCCCACCGGCAAGCTGATGTGGCGAGCCCTCCAGGAGCAGGAGTGGCAGAAAAAAGGCTGATACCCCGATCGGCCAAAAGTGCATGGAGGGGGCCGTCAAACCCTATCAGGGGCGGCCCCAGGACTTACCCGTCTGTATGGCGCTGCGTGTTCCAATTTCCCGACTAAAAACCGTATTCTGGTTCGCACAGCGGAATCACATTCTGTCTATTGACAGCTTAACGGCACCGTGTAGTCTTGCACTACAACAATTCTGACAACAACCCCGTTGCAGCATTGGCAGATAAACCACACGCAGTGCGCTGCGTTCATAACAACAATGGTTGCCTTGGGAGGCTAATTTGATTTTCTTCCAGCAAGTGATGAACGGGCTGACCCTGGGGAGTATCTACGGTCTCGTAGCCCTGGGTCTGACGCTCGTTTACGGTATTTTGCATATCCCCAATTTTGCACATGGTGCCCTGTATATGGTCGGGGCTTTCATGTCGTATTTCTTCATGGTCGACCTCGGCGCCAATTACTGGCTTGCCATGGCAGGCTCTGCAGCGGTTGTTGGCCTTCTGGGCGTTCTATGCGAGCGACTGGTGTTCCATCCCCTGCGCCACTCCCCGCCGATACACGACAAGATCGCCGCCATCGGCATTCTGCTGTTTCTTGAGGCGGTGGTTCAGCTGTTCTGGGGCGCCGACTTCCGGCGCATGACGTCACCGGTGGTGGGTATCCTCAACTTTGACGGGCTGATCATTCCCAAGAACCGCGCCATCATCATTGCCGGCGCCATCGTGCTGATGATTGCCCTGCAGCTGTTCCTGCGCAGGACCATGACCGGCGCCACCATTCTGGCCATGGCCCAGAACCGCACCGGCGCGTTCCTGGTGGGTATCGACTCCAACCGCGTGGCGATGATGACCTTCGCCATATCCGGCGCCCTGGCTGCCATCGCCGCCACGCTCTACGCGCCCATCAACCTGGTGTACCCGGGCATGGGTCACGTGGTGATCATGAAGGCCTTCGTCATCATTATCCTCGGCGGTATGGGCAGCGTGCCCGGCGCCATCGTCGGTGGCATGATCATCGGCTTCGCCGAGGCCTTCGGCGGTTATTACATTTCCAGCAGCTACAAGGATGTCATGGCCTTCGCCCTGCTGGTGGTGATCCTGTCCATTCGTCCACAAGGGCTTTTTGTCACCAAGGGGGCGCACTGATCATGATGTTTAGAATCGGAAAAATGTTGCTCGACCCCAAGGCCAAATACCTGCTGCTGGCGCTGGCGCTGATCTTTCCCTTTATCGCCAGCAATGACTATCAGATCTACGTCATGGCCAGCGCCTTTGTATGGGCGATCTCTGTCTACGGACTGAATATCATCACCGGCTACTGCGGCCAGCTGAACCTGGCACACGGCGGTTTTTTCGCCATCGGTGCCTATACCCTGGGACTGCTGACGTCTGACTACGGCTGGAGCTTCTGGCCGGCCTTTGTTGCCGCCATGGTGATGTGCGCGGTACTGGGATTTTTCGTTGGCGCGGTCTCCCTGCGCCTGAAGGAGCATTACTTCGCCATTTTCACCCTCTGTGTCGGTTTTATCATCTACCTGCTGCTGGACAAGTGGGATGAGCTGACCCACGGACCCATCGGGGTACGTGATATCGCCGAGCCCTACGGCTTCGGTCTGTTCAACTTCCGCGAGACCTTTGATTTCTACTACCTGGCGCTGGCCTTTCTGGTGTTCGCCATCTGGTTTATGGGGCGCCTGACCCGGTCACTGCTGGGTCGCACCTTTCTGGCCATCCGCAACGGTGACGACCTGGCGGAATCCCTCGGCATCAACCTGATGCGCAACAAGATCCTCGCGTTCGTGCTGTCCACGACCTATGCCGGCCTGGCAGGCGCGCTGTTCGCCGGCATGGTGCGATTCATCGGCCCGGAAGATGCCAATATCAACCATACCTTCGACATGATCACCTACCTGCTGGTGGGCGGTATCGGCACGCTCATGGGACCGCTGCTGGGCACGGTGGCCATTATCTGGCTGACCCAGTCCCTGCAGTTTCTCGAGGAGTACCGGATGATTATCTTCGGTCCGGCTCTGGTGCTGCTGGTGATCTTCGCCCCCCGCGGTGCTGTGGGCACCTTCCTCACCTGGATGCAGCAAAAGGCCCAGGCCATGGGGCCTGCCAAGAAGCGCCAGCAAAGCAAGGTGCTCAAGGGTGACGAGCAATCCGAGCAGGAGGGAAAAAACAATGCTTAAGGTACAGAACCTCACCAAGATGTTTGGCGGTCTGGCGGCGGTCAACGACGTCACCGTCGAATTCGAGACCAACCGGATCAATGCCATCATCGGCCCCAACGGCGCCGGCAAAAGCACCTTTTTCAACCTGATCGCCGGTACCCACAAGCCCACTTCAGGCAGGATCGATCTGGAAGGGAAAGACATTACCACCCTGCGCAGTGACCAGGTGGCGAGACTCGGCGTTGGCCGCACCTTCCAGACCACCAACCTGTTCGAGCAGGCCACGGTGCTGGACAACCTGATTGTCGGCCACCGGCTGCGTACCCGCTCGGGACTGTGGGACGTGCTGATCAACTCCAGGCGGCTGCAGAGGGAAGAAAAAGAGTGCCGCGACAAGGCCCGGGAAGCCCTCGATTTTGTCGGCCTGAACCATGTTGAAAACAGGTTTATCGCCGACATCACCCAGGAAGAACGCAAGCGCGTGGCCTTCGCCCTGGCCCTGGCAACCTCCCCCAAGATCCTGCTGCTGGACGAGCCCGCAGCCGGCGTCAACCCGGAAGAGACCGAGGGGCTGGCCAACCTGATGAAAAAAATGGTCACCGAGGGCGGCCTGACCGTGTGTCTGATCGAGCACAAGATGGACATGATCATGGACATCGCCGACAAGATCATGGTCATCAATCAGGGAGAGAAGATCGCAGAGGGCACCCCGGAAGAGGTCAGGAACAACCCGGTGGTGATCGAGGCTTATCTGGGTAGTGACGAGGACGAAGACGATGCTGCAGCTTAAGAATGTTGATGTCAGCTACGGCAGCTTCAAGGCGCTGACCGATATCTCGCTGAACGTTGAGAAGGGCGAGCTTGTAGTTCTGCTGGGCGCCAACGGCGCTGGCAAAAGCACCCTGTTCAATGCCATCAGTGGCCTGGTGAAGCCCGGCGCCGGTGAAATCCTGTTCGAGGGCAAGAACGTCAGCGGCCTGACGCCGCCGAAAATCGTGTCCGGTGGTCTGGTCCAGTGCCCCGAGGGGCGGGAACTGTTCCCGCAGCTGAGTGTTGGCCAGAACCTGATGATGGGTGCCTACGTCCATCGTCGCGACAAGCAGGGTAACCGCGAGCGGCTCAAATACGTCTACGACATGTTTCCCATTCTGGAAGAGAAAAAAGACGACCCGGCGGGCTCGCTGTCAGGGGGGCAGCAGCAGATGGTTGCTATCGGTCGCGCGCTTATGGGCCGCCCGCGTCTGCTGTTGCTGGACGAACCCTCGCTGGGGCTGGCGCCGCTGATCGTCAAACAGATGTTTGCAAACATCAAGGAAATCAATCGCCAGGGCACCACCGTGCTGCTGGCAGAGCAGAATGCCTTTGCGGCACTGAAAATAGCCAGCCGGGCCTACGTGATGGAAAACGGGCAAATGGTCATGGAAGGCGACCGGGAAACCATGCTGGGTAATGAGGAAGTACGCAGAGCGTATATTGGAGCCTGATCCGCAGGCACCATGTTAAATCGTCATTCCTTGCAAACCGGAATGACTTGCACAAATACCAAGGAGAAAACAATGAAAATAGCAAACAAACTTGGCCGTGCGATCGCAATCGCAACTCTGGGTGTGGGCATGAGCGCGACGGCCACGGCCGATGAAATCGTCATTGGCTTCACCGGACCACTGAGTGGCGGCGCTGCCCTGTATGGTGAAAATACCCTGTCCGGCCTGCGCATGGCCGCCGCGGAAATCAACGAAGCCGGTGGCTTTGAAGTCGGCGGTGAGATGCACACCATCGACGTCAAGGCACTGGACGACCGCTACTCGCCTTCCCAGGCTGCCACCAACGCCAAGCGCCTGAAAGACGAGGACAATGCGCCGGTAATCTTTACGCCACACTCCGGCGGCATCTTCGCGCTGCAGGACTTTAACGAAGAAGCGGGCTTCCTCATCGGCGCCTACAGCTCAGTGCCCAGCATCACCGAGAAGGGCAACAAGCTGACCCTGCGTATTCCGCCGACCTTTGACGGCTACGTAAAAGCCTTCTCCGAGTATCTGATCGACGAAGCCGGCCCGAAGATGGGTATGGGCGGCGCCACCCATGAGTACGCCAAGATCTGGGCGAGCATGGTTGAGAAGGAATGGACCGAGCAGGGCGGCGAGATCGTAGAAAAGAACGCCATGGACTACAACAAGTCAGCTGACTTCTATACCGGTGTTAGCCGCCTGGTGGCATCCAATCCGGACGTGATGTTCATCGGCGGTGCTTCCGAGCCTACTGCACTTGTTGCCCAGCAGGCCCGTCAGTTGGGTTTTGAAGGTTCCTTCATGGTCATGGACCAGGCCAAGCTGGATGAGATGGCCGATGTTATTGGTGGCTATGAGCTTCTGGAAGGCGCTGTAGGCGTCACCCCGCTTGCCGAATACGGCACCGACGCGGCAGACACGTTCATGGAGCGCTACGAGGAAAGGTACGACAAGCGTGCCGGATCCGAAGCGGCCTACAACTACCTGGCATTGCACGGTGTAGTTGAAGCCATGGAGCGGTCGGATTCACTGGATCCCACCGAGATCCGTGCCCACATCGAGGACGCGCTGGCCAACATGGATGCCTCCAAAAACCCATACGGCGTCAGCCAGGTGGACGCAGGCGGTGGGTTTATGACCGACCTGACTATCGGTGTGGTCGAGGACGGCAAGGTGAAGCGGATTTCGCTTGACTGATTCGTGATCCGCAACACCGAAGCGAAAAGGGAACCCCCAGGGGTTCCCTTTTTTGTGGGGGACTCTGGCACGGAAGTGATTTCAGCCCGGAACATACATGGCAATGTTCTCCGCCACGCAGGCGGGTTTGTTTTCGCCTTCGATTTCAATCACGGTATTGAAGACGGCCAGCACCGTGCCCTGGTCGGTGGGGTTTACTTCCTTGAGGGTCAGCACACTACGGATGCGGGCCCCGGACTTGACCGCCGCGGGCAGGCGCAGCTTGTTCAGGCCGTAATTGACCGTGGCGGCCGTGCCGGTTACCCGGAGGATCTGCTGGTTTAGTTGTGGCAGCAGTGAGATGGTCAGAAAACCTTGGGCCACCGGGCTTTTCCAGGGGGATTCCCGTGTCGCCCTGGCCACGTCCACGTGGATCCACTGATGGTCGCCGGTGGCCTCGGCAAAGGTGTTGATCATCTCCTGGCTGACGGTCTTCCAGGGGCTTTCGCCGAGGCGTTCAGCGGTGTGTTGGGCCAGGTCCTGTAAAGCTATCTCACGCATGCTATTTATCCTTGTTTCGATCAGAGGAATATGATTCCGTAACGGACGGCTCTATCTTCGAACACCCGTTTTATGTGTGCAACCACCGGAGGATCAAGTGATGTCAGAAAACCAGAGAATCATACTTGCCGAGCGCCCCAGGGGCATGCCGGATGAAAACCACCTGCAACTCCAGAGCGCGCCCATGCCCGAGCCGGGCGAAGGCGAGTTGCTGCTGAAGACCATCTACCTTTCCCTCGACCCGTACATGCGTGGGCGCATGAACGACGGTCCGTCCTACGCCACGCCGGTAAAAGTGGGGGATGTGATGGGCGGCGGTACCATCAGCCAGGTGGTTAAAAGTCGCAGCGACAAGTTCCACGAAGGTGATTTTGTGCTCAGTGGTAACGGCTGGCAGGCCTATGCGGTGGCGCCAGAGCGGGCGGTATTGAAGCTTGACCCCGAACAGGCGCCCATCAGCACCGGCGTTGGAGTGCTGGGCATGCCCGGGTTTACCGCCTACGTGGGCCTGCTGGACCATGGCCGGCCACAGGACGGCGAAACCGTTGTGGTATCCGCGGCGGCGGGCGCGGTGGGCCAGGTGGTCGGCCAGATCGCCAGGCTCAAAGGCTGCCGCGTGGTCGGTGTCGCCGGTGCGGAGGACAAATGCGCCCGGGTGGTGAGCGAATACGGTTTTGACGTCTGCCTCAACTACAAGGAAGACGACTTTGAGGCGAAACTGGCGAGCGCCTGCCCGGACGGTATTGATGTGTATTTCGAGAACGTCGGCGGCCGCGTGTTCGATGCGGTCATGGAACTGGTCAACGATTTCGCCCGCATTCCCGTATGCGGCCGTATTGCCCACTACAACCAGACCTCGCTGCCGGAGGGGCCAGACCGCCTGATTCCCTTTATGGGCAAGATACTGATCAAACGTCTGAGCCTGCGCGGCTTCATCCAGTCCGACCATCTGGATCGCATGCCGGACTTCCGCCGCGACATGAGCGAGTGGGTGAAGGCGGGCAAGATCAAATACCAGGAAGACGTGGTGGAGGGACTGGAAAACACCGTCAGCGCCTTCCAGGGTCTGCTTCAGGGCCGCAACCGCGGCAAGCTGCTTATCCAGGTGGCCGAGGACCCGACCCTCTAGTTTCCGTCCTGCCAGTCACAGAAAGGGCCACCGCTGGGGTGGCCCTTTTTCATTGTCAGAAGCTACCGGGCAGGTTTAAACCGCGTAGCCCGGGTTTTGCGCATCCAGATAGCGCATCAGTGCCGGCCAGGTCAGAGCGGAGGCTTTGCCCAGCATCTGGGACTGCTCGGCCGTAGTGGCAATGGCTTCTTTCGAGGGCAGGTGCACCGGCCCGCAGGACTGGGCCCTGACCTGAATCTGGCAGGCCTTCATCAGGAAATACAGGTAGGTAAACGCTTCCGCCACCGAAGTGCCGGCGGTAAGGATGCCGTGATTACGCAGCATCATCATCGACTTTTTGCCAAGGTCGCTGATCAGCCGTTCACGTTCGTCCAGGTTCAGAGCCACACCCTCATACTCGTGGTAGCACAGGTGATCCAGGCACAGCATGGCGGTCTGGCTTAACGGCAGAAGCCCGTCCCTGTGAGCAGACACGGCCACGCCGTCGGCGGCGTGAATGTGCATCACCGAGGCGGCATCTTCACGGCCCATATGCACGGCGCTGTGAATGGTAAAGCCTGCCGGGTTGACCCGCTGCAAACCACCGGCCTCCACCACTTCACCGTTTTTATCGACTTTCACCAGCGACGAGGCGGTGATTTCATGGAACAGCAGCCCGTAGGGATTGATCAGGAAATGATGGTCCGGCCCCGGAACCCGAGCGGACAGATGGGTGAAAACCAGGTCATCCCAGCCATACAGGGCAACCAGCCGGTAGGCGGCCGCCAGATCTTTACGGACTTCCCACTCGGCTTTGCGAAGGTCGTTATTGTCTTTGTCGTTTCCGGTCAATTCCACGGTCTACCTCCTGTGGATGTAAAAAGGGCGCGGTAATCACCGCGCCCCTGCAGATTAACCCGCCTCAACCAGGCCGGCAAAAGCCTCCAGATGATGATCGTCGTCACCCAGCTGGTGGTTGATCAGAATCAGCCGCTTGGCATAGTGGGCAAAGCTGTATTCCCAGGTCATACCGATACCGCCCTGGGACTGGATGCCGGCTTCGGAAATGAACTGCCCGGCCCGGCCAATCACGTTTTTGGCCGCGGCCAGCACCCGTCGGCGCTCGTTGCTCTGCTCAATGTCGGCAACGCTGGCAGCCAGAATCGCCATGGAGCGGGCCTGCTCCAGCTCCGACATCATGTCCACCATGCGGTGCTGCAGTACCTGGAAGCTGCCGATGGGTACGCCAAACTGCTTGCGCTGCTTGAGGTATTCCAGAGTCAGCTTGTTGGCTTCCTCCATGCAGCCGACGGCTTCGGCACACAGGGCGGCGATTGCACGTCCGGCCTGGTATTCGATGACCGGCCCGGCTTTGCCTTCCTCGCCCAGCAGGGCATCAGCACCCACCTTGACGTTATTGAGGAAAACGTCGCAGCCCCGGGCACCGTCGTTGGTGGCGTAGCTGCGGCGCTCAACGCCGTCGCTGGCCGGATCAATGGCAAACAGGCTGAGGCCATCGGCGGAATGGGTGTCACCGCCGGTGCGGGCTGATACGATCATCAGCCTGGCGCTGTGGCCGCCAATGACCACGGCCTTGCGCCCGTTGAGCACGTAGCCGTCGCCGGACTTTTCGGCCCGGGTCGCAACGGTGTTCAGGTCGTAGTGGCTGTCAGGCTCCTGCAGGGCGACGGCAAGTTGCAGTTCGCCGCTGGCAACGCCGGTGAGCCACTGTTCCCTCTGGTCCTCGTTACCGGCCTGACTGATCAGTCCACCGCCCAGGATGACCGATTGCAGGTAGGGCTCGAGGCACAGGCCACGGCCCAGCTCCGTCATCACCGACTGCACTTCCACGCCGGTGCCGCCGAAGCCGCCCAGCTCTTCCGGAAAGGGAACGGCGGTAATGCCCAGCTCGCCAAGCTGTTTCCAGAAGTCGGCGCTGTATCCCAGCTCGGTCTCACTGAAGCCGAGGCGTTTTTCAAAGCTGTATTCACCGCGCACCATGCGCGCCACGGTGTCCTGCAACATCTGTTGCTCTTCGTTGAGTTGGAAATCCATGGTCGCCTCCTTAGAGCCCGAGAATCATTTTCGACACGATGTTCTTCTGGATCTCGTTGGATCCGCCGAAAATCGAGAGCTTGCGATTGTTGAAGTACTGGGGCGTTACCGGTGCCGCATTTTCATCGGACAGGAACTCACCGTCGTAATCCAGGCTCATTTCCTCTTCCAGGAAGGGCAGGGCGTAGGGGCCCAGGGCACGCCTGGCCAGGTCGTTGATGGACTGGCGTATTTCGGTGCCTTTCACTTTCAGCATGGAGCTTTCCGCGCCGGGCATGCCGCCGCCTTCAACCGCTGCAATGATGCGCAGGTTGCTGATGGAAGCGGCCATCAGGTCGATCTCCACCTTGGCAATGCGCTGGCTGAAAGACGTATCCTCCAACAGTGGCTTACCGTTCTTGACGCACCGCGAGGCTAGGGCCTTGAGGTGCTCAAGCGCTGCTTTGGACAGGCCGATGCCGGCCAGGCCGGTACGCTCATAGGTGAGCAGGTACTTGGCGTAGGTCCAGCCCTTGTCTTCCTCGCCCACCAGGTTTTCCACGGGCACCTTCACGTCCTGGAAAAACACCTCGTTGACTTCGTGTTCACCGTCCAGGGTGACGATCGGGCGAACGGAAATGCCCGGGGTGTCCATATCGATCAGCAAAAAGGAAATGCCTTCCTGCTTCTTCACCTCGGTGTTGGTGCGTACCAGGCAGAAGATCATATTGGCGTGCTGGCCCAGAGTGGTCCAGGTCTTCTGGCCGTTGACGATGTAATGATCGCCCTGTCGCTCGGCGCGACATTTGAGAGAGGCCAGATCAGAGCCGGCGCCCGGCTCGGAGTATCCCTGGCACCACCAGTGCTCGCCGCTGAGGATCTTCGGCAGGTAATGCTGGCGCTGCTCTTCGCTGCCGAACTTGATGATTACCGGCGCCACCATGTTTACGCCAAACGGCACTGAACGGGGCACGCCATAGTGGCACGACTCTTCGTCCCAGATGTGTTTCTGGACGGGGCTCCACTTGACGCCGCCGTATTCCTCCGGCCAGTGAGTTGCGTACCAGCCCTTTGCGGCAAGGATCTTCTGCCAGCGCTGATGGTCTTCCTTGGTTAACTTTTTGAAGGCCTTGACCTTGGCGGCGATATCTTCCGGAAGCTTGTCATCAAGGAAGCTGCGAACCTCGTCCCGGAATGCCAGTTCTTCGGCGGTGTAATTCATGTCCATGGGTAAAACCTCTCGGCATGTCTCTTGTGTTCGATATAGCGGACGGCAACCGGCCGGTGCCGGCTGCCGGAAGCGCCCCTCAGCCGGCAACGAAAGCGGGGATGCCGGTCTGGCCACGACCCAGGATCAGGGCGTGCACATCGTGGGTGCCCTCGTAGGTGTTGACCGCCTCCAGGTTCATGACGTGGCGGATCACGTGGTATTCGTCAGAAATGCCGTTGCCGCCGTGCATGTCACGCGCCACCCGGGCAATGTCCAGGGACTTGCCGCAGTTGTTGCGCTTCATCAGCGAAATGGCGTCCGGCGAGGCTTCGCCGGCGTCCATCAGGCGGCCCAGCTGCAGGGCGCCCTGCAGGCCGAGGGCAATTTCGGTCTGCATATCCACCAGTTTTTTCTGGACCAGCTGGTTTGCAGCCAGCGGCTTGCCGAACTGCTTGCGCTCCAGAGTGTAGTTGCGGGCCGCGTGCCAGCAGAACTCGGCGGCGCCCAGAGAGCCCCAGCTAATGCCGTAACGGGCCTTGTTGAGGCAGCTAAAGGGCCCTTTGAGGCCTTCGACGTCCAGCTTGTTCTCGTCAGGGCAGAACACTTCATCCATAAAGATGGAGCCGGTTTCGGAGGCGCGCAGGGAAAACTTGCCCTCAATCTTGGGAGCGTCCAGTCCCTTGTTGCCGCGCTCCAGTACAAAGCCGGTCACCTTGCCTTCGAACTTACCCCATACGACGAATACGTCTGCGATGGGGGAGTTAGTGATCCAGGTTTTGGAACCGCTTACCAGGTAACCACCGTCGACTTTCTTGGCTTTTGTTTCCATGCCACTGGGATCGGAACCGTGGTTCGGTTCGGTCAGGCCGAAACACCCGACCAGCTCGCCGGAAGCCAGCTTGGGGAGGATCCGCTTTTTCAGCGCTTCCTGGCCAAAGGAGTGGATCGGGTGCATGACCAGCGAGGATTGCACGGAAAGGGCCGAGCGATAGGCGGAGTCAACCCGCTCCACTTCCCGGGCAATCAGCCCGTAGCAGACGTGATTGAGCCCCGGCCCGCCGTACTCTTCCGGCAGGGTCGCGCCGAGCATGCCCAGCTCACCCATATGATTGAAGATACTGCGGTCAAACTTTTCGTTGCGATTGGCTTCGATGATGCCGGGCATCAGCCGCTGATCGCAGAAGGAACGGATGCTGTCGCGAACCTGACGCTCGGTCTCATCCAGTTGTTTTTCGAGTTGAAGCAGGTCATCCCAGGGTGCGGAAGCCATAATTTTTTTCCTAGCAATGTATCAGGCGGACCTGAAATCAGGTGCCGCCCCAGTGAGGTTGCCCGGCCGTGACCGGTGTCCGTTCAGTCCGTGACCCGCTCGATAACAGCGGCAATACCCTGGCCCACACCAATGCACATGGTCACAAGCGCATATCGGCCGTTAATACGTTCCAGCTGACGTGTTGCCGTCAGCGCCAGTCGCGCGCCCGAGGCACCCAGCGGGTGTCCAACGGCAATCGCGCCACCGTTGGGGTTGAGCCGTGGATCGGTCTGATCAATCCCCAGTCGTGTGGTGCAGCCCAGAACCTGTGCCGCGAACGCCTCATTGATTTCGATGACGTCCATATCGTTCAGGCCAAGGCCGGCGCGGGCCAGCGCCTTTTCGCTGGCGGGCACCGGGCCATAGCCCATGACCCGCGGCGGAACACCGGCTATAGCAGCAGATACGATCCGCGCGCGCGGACGGATTCCGGCTTTTTCCCCGGCTTCCCGGGAGCCAACGATCATTGCTGCCGCACCGTCGTTGATACCCGACGCGTTGCCTGCCGTTACCACGCCGTTTTCAAACAGCGGGCGCAGGCCAGCCAGCTTGTCGGCCGTGGATTCCGGCCGTGGGTGCTCGTCGCTGTCAACGGCAACCGGAGGCTTCTTACGCCCCTGGGGAACCTCAACCGCCATTATCTCTTCATTATAGTAGCCATCGGCCAGTGCTGCCGAATAGCGGGCCTGGCTCTGGGCCGCAAACTCATCCACCTTGTCCCGGGAAAGGCCCAGATCCTTTGCAATGTTGTCCGCGGTTTCCGGCATGGTATCCGCGCCGAAGGCCTGCTCAACCTTCGGATTCGGGAAGCGGGCGCCGATGGTGCTGTCAAAGGCCCGGAAGTCACGGCTGAAGGGGCTCTCGCTCTTGGCCATAACGAAAGGCGCCCGGCTCATGCTCTCGGTGCCTCCGGCCACAAACAGGTCGCCCTCGCCAACGCGTACCGCACGGGCCGCATCGATAATGGCCGCCAGGCCCGAGCCGCACAGCCGGTTCACTGTCAGGCCGCCGGTAGTCTCCGACAGGCCTGCCAGCAGGCCCGCGTGGCGCGCCACGTTGCGGGCGTCTTCACCGGCCTGATTGGTGCAGCCAGCGATCACATCTTCATAAGCACCGATTTCAAAGGCGTTACGTTCAATCAGTGCCTTGATGACGCCTGCCAGCAGGTCGTCCGGACGGACCTTAGCCAGGGCCCCGGCGTGGCGCCCGAAGGGTGTGCGCAGGCCGTCGTAGATGTAAGCGCTCATGCAGTCTCCCGTTAGTGCGAGCTAATTTGCTGAATTCACTGACTTGCCTGAACAAAAATGATAATGTAGTTTCATCAAGCGGAATTCAGTTTTGTATATTAACAGCTCAAAGATTAATCTGGAGCGGTGCGAAATGCAACCCGAAGCCGGCCAAAACGCACCTCTTACTCCGATGCTACTCCCCCTTGCCGTACTTTTGGAACTCCTTTCGCTGGTGACCGACTGGCAGCCCCTGAGCATACTGGCCGGGGTTATTTTTATTGGTTATTTCAGTCTTTTCAGCCTGCGTATCAGGCTGTATTCGCGCCTGCTTATGTGGGTTGCGGTGACGTTGCTGGTTACGCTGGTCGCAATCGGCCGTCTGAACCGCCCGGGTCTGCTGGAGGCGCTTTCAGCTGCGGGCTTTTACGGCGCCTTTCTCGGCAGCCTGGGAATGATGCAGTGCCTGGTGCGGCGTTTTGAAGTGCTGCAGCGAATCCACGATGTGCTGCTGGGCGGGCAGTCTTTGTTCCTTTATCCGAAATACGCGGTGACCAGCGTCAGCCTGGGCTCGGTGCTTAATTTTGGCGTCATGAGCCTGCTCTGTGGCAGCATTTCGCAGACCCTTGACGAGCGCGGCATCACCGGGGAGTCCCGTATCAACTGGTTGCGCTGCGTACTGATCAGTTCTCTGCGGGGCTTTTCACTGGTGCCACTGGTGGCGCCCACCAGCGTTGCCGTGGCGATTATCACCCGGGAGATGCCGTCGCTGTCCTGGTCGCAGTTGGTGCCCTACGGCCTGGTGGCGTCGCTGCTGCTGATCGGCGTCGGCTGGGTCCTGGAAAAGCGCCGGTTCCGCGCCGTCAGCAGGGAGCGCATGCCGCTGGGGCAGTGGCCAGTGGGCACGCGCCGGCTGTTGGCGGTGATGGCTACGGTACTGGGGCTGATGATGCTGCTGGTAAACGCAACCGGGCTGAACGTCTCCCAGGCGGGTATGCTGGCGGTGCCGTCAGTGACCCTGGGCTACATGTTCTGGCATAACCGCGGCGGTCAGCGGGTAAGCCGGCGGGCGCTGCTGCGGGAAGCCGGTGATAACGTCGTGTCCATGGGTAACGAGATGGCGATCTTCAGTGGCTCCGCGGCCCTGGGCGCCGGGCTGACCATCCTGGTGCCGCCGGACCTGATAGCCGGAATCGCCGACGGTCGCGTCAGTGTGTTTGGCCTGGCTATCGGCAGCCTGCTCATCATGCCGTTGTTTTCAGCCATGGGCATCATTCCCATAACGGTGCTCAGTATCCTCGGTGGTTTCCTGCCGGCGCTGGCCGCTCAGGGGGTGGATATCCTCGCAATATCCGTTGCCCTGATGATCGGCTTTTCCCTTGCCATGATGTTCTCGCCCATGGGGCCGGCCGTGACCCTGTTGTCCCGGTTTGGCCGGCTGTCGCCGATCACCGTCGCCTTCGGCTGGAACGGCCTTTTCATTCTGGTGTCTTTGCCGCTGCTCTTCGCCATGCTCTGGTTGCTGTCGCCCTGAGCGGGCCACCGTTGATCACTGCCAGATATTGCACAGCGGTAACGAATTCCATATAACTGTGGCGGTGAGACCCAATGACCGTCCCTGGCGCAATTTGACGACCCCATTCCGCCCGGGCCCGCAAGGAGACAACTGATGGCTGATCTGGAAGATTTTCGCGCGGAAACCCGCGCCTGGCTGGAGGAGAACTGCCCCCAGAGCATGCGCTCGCCCTTCAGCAGTGATAAAGACGTATGCTGGGGCGGCCGCAAGTTCGAGTTTCAGAGTGAGGACCAGCGCCTTTGGCTGGAGCGTATGGCCGAGCGTGGCTGGACGGCGCCGGACTGGCCGACCGAGTACGGTGGTGGCGGCCTGTCCCGTCCCGAGCACAAGGTTCTGCTGGAAGAGATGGCACGGATCCAGGCGCGGCCGCCGCTGCACAGCTTCGGTGTGTGGATGATTGGCCCGGCGCTGCTCAAATTCGGCTCCGAGGCGCTGAAACAGCAGCACCTGCCGCCCATCGTGCGCGGTGAGATCCGCTGGTGCCAGGGCTACAGCGAGCCTGGCGCCGGCTCCGATCTTGCCGGCCTGCAGACCCGGGCCGAGGATGAGGGGGATCATTTCATCGTCAACGGCCAGAAAATCTGGACGTCTCACGCCGACAAGTCGGACTGGATGTTTGCCCTGGTGCGCACCGAACCCCAGGCCAAGAAGCAGGAGGGTATCTCCCTGGTACTGTTCGACATGGAAACCCCGGGGGTTTCCACCCGACCGATCAAGCTGATCTCCGGCTCCTCGCCCTTCTGTGAAACCTTCCTGGACGACGCTCGCGTGGAGAAAGACCAGTTGGTGGGCGAGATGAACAAGGGCTGGACCATCGCCAAGTACCTGCTGACCCACGAACGCAGCATGATCGGCAATATGGGCAGCACCGCCGCCGGCGAGAAAACCCTGGTGGATCACGCCGTCGACAGTATTGGTCTGGCGGACGGGCGCCTGGCGGATCCGATGCTGCGGGCGGAAGTGGCAGACTGGGCGATTGACGCCCAGGCGTATGAGCTGACCGCCGAGCGGGTGCAGGACGAGGCCAAAGCGGGGCAGGGAGTAGGTAATACCTCCGCGATGCTGAAAATGTCGGGCACTGAGCTCAACAAACGCCGTCATGAGCTGATGATCGCCCTCTATGGCAGTGATGCTATGGTCTGGGAAGGCGAGGGCTGGCGCTCCCAGGCGCTGCCCCAGCAGTGGCTGCGCTCCAAGGGCAACTCCATCGAGGGGGGTACCTCCGAGGTGCAGCTCAACATCATCGCCAAACACATTCTTGGGCTCGGTTAAGGGTCGGTGGAGACAGTCATGCAGAAACTGGTATTGAACGAAGAACAGCAAATGCTCAGAGACGCCGCCAATGGGCTGTTCCAGGAGCAGGGTCCGGTGTCGCTGTTGCGCAAACTGCGGGACAGCGGCAGCGAGCCGGGGTACGACCCGGATTTCTGGAAGCAGGCGGTGGAGCTGGGGCTGGCCGGTACGCTGGTTCCCGAGGCCCAGGGCGGTTCGGCTTTCGGTCACGTGGGTATGGGCCAGGTTATGGAAGAGAACGGCCGCACCCTGACGCCCTCGCCGCTGTTTGCCACGGCCATTGTCGGCGCCACGGCCCTGATGCTGGCCGGCAGCGAACAGCAGCAGAGCCTGCTGGCGGATATTGGCAGCGGCCAGCGGCTGATGGCCCTGGCCATTGACGAGCAGGGCCGTCACCAGCCGCAGCGGGTGGCGGCGACCGCCGAAGCCCACGGTGACGGCTTTATCCTCAACGGCAGCAAAACCTTTGTGGTGGACGGTCATATCGCCGACACGCTGATTGTCTCTGCCCGCACTGCCGGCAATACCGATCAACGGGATGGCATCAGCCTGTTCCTGGTGGATGCCGGAGCCGAGGGTGTGACCGTCAACCGGACTACCATGGTCGATACTCACAACGCCGCGCGAGTGACACTGGAAAATGTGCCGGTAGCGGGCAGTGCGCTGCTGGGTGAAGCCGGCAAGGGCATGGACGTGCTCGAGCCGCTGCTGGACATTGCCAACGCACATATTGCCGCCGAGCTTCTGGGTGTGGCGTCGGAGGCGTTCAAACGGACCCTGAGCTATATGCAGGAGCGCAAGCAGTTCGGTGCGCTGATTGGCTCATTCCAGGCCCTGCAGCACCGTGCGGCAGCTCTCTGGAGCGAGCTGGAACTGCTCAAGTCCTGCGTGCTGAAAGCGCTGATGGCCCTGGACGCGCAGGATCCGCGGGCGTCCGAACTGGTCAGCGTGGCCAAGGCCAAGGCCTGCAAGGTTGCGGAACTGGCCACCAACGAAGGCATCCAGCTCCACGGCGGCATGGGCATGACCGACGAATACGACATCGGCCTGTTCCTCAAGCGCGCCCGGCCACTGCAGCTGCTGTTCGGTGACCAGCGCTACCACGCGGACCGTTTTGCCCGTTTGAGAGGGTTCTGATCGGCGTTACTCGTTGAGGAAGCGGCCGATCTGCGCGTAGGTCTGCTGGCAGGCTTCGCGCGCCAGATTTTCCAGGTTCAGATAGGCGTGAATCATGGATTCATGGTTGTGCAGCTCGCAGTTGATGCCCGCCTGCCGGAGCTTTTCCGCATAGGCAAAGCCCTCATCCCGCAGCGGACAGTAGCCGGCGGTTATCACCAGCGTGGCGGGCATATTGTCAGGTACAGACATGAACAGCGGCGACTGTGCTGTGCGGTCCTCGCTGTTGCGGAAATAGTGATCGAAATACCACTGAATGCGGGTCGTCTCCAGAAGGTATCCCTCGCCGTTGCTGCGGATTGCCGGCGTGCTCATGGTGTAATCCAGACTCGGGTAGATCAGCACCTGCCTGTGCACTGGCTGGCGGTTGTCCGGGTCAGCGGCAAGCCGACGGGCGACGGTCGCTGCAAAGGTTGCGCCACCGGAATCACCAACCAGTGAAAGCGATTTGCGGTAACGTACCTGCAGACCGTCAAGCAGCGGCCAGAGGCCCTGTGCCACTTCCAGGCAATCGTTGAGGCCGCCGGGAAAGGGCGTTTCAGGTGCCCGGCGGTAATCCGCGGACACCACCAGCTGACCGCTGCAGTCGGCCAGTTTTCGTGCAATTGGATCGTAGACGTCAACGCTGCCGGCCATGTGACCGCCGCCGTGAAAAAACAGACAGACCGGAAGATCCCGTTCCGGGTCCGGGTCATAGACTCGCACCGGAATGGCTGGCCGGCCGTGATTTGCCGGCAGCGCCCCATCGGTGATGCGGGCAATAGACGGAGCGTCGGTGACGAAGGTGCTGGTCAGGCCGGCGAGGCTGTCCCGCGCCATTTGCGGGGTGGCTTCAACGCCTTTTGCTCGCTGCTCGGCGACTAACTGGTTGAGCTGATCCAGCCATCGACGCATTTCGGGAGGTACGGCTGTCATCATGTTACTCCGTCATTGACCGGCATCGCCGGTGCCGTGGCTGGTTCTGGGTATGGTCGATCGCGGGCAATTAGTGCTGGAATAGCACCAGCGCCTCGCCATGGCAGATCAGTCGGCCATCCTCACCGGTACACTGTGTCGCCAGATTGACCAGAGCCTTGTCCGGCCGCAACCGGGTTATTGTGACCTGCGCCTGCAGAGCTTCTCCGGCGCGGGCAGCAGCGGCGAAATGCAGCGACTGTTTAAGATAGTTGGTGCCGTGGCCCGGTAGCTGTTCCCCAAGCAGACAGGAGAACAGCCCGGCAATCAGTGGCTCCGGCACCTCGCTATCCGGCCCGGGCGCACCCACCAGGTGCTGCCAATGGCGGATTACGTCCGCGTCGAAGCGACGCTCAATTTGCGCCTGTTGTGACAACGCCAGAGCCTGGAAACGCGGCAGCCGCTCTGTCATCGGAGGACCCCGTCTGCCGCCTGCTCCAGGGCCAGGCGGCATTCGCCCTGAAGGCAGGTTTCGCCGTCCGCACGGATGATGCGGGTGGCCAGGTGCACGAATGCAGTCCCTTTCCCCGCCATGTCCAGCCTTTCTACCGCCAGCTCCAGAGGCTCACCGGCATAGGCCGGGCTGGGAAACATCAGGTTCTGCGATTGCAGTTGCGCTCCGGGGTATTGGCGCGCCAGATAGCCGCGCAGCACGCTGAAAAGCAGCATTCCATGGGACACGGGGCGACCAAAAGCCGTGTCAGCGGAGAACGCAACGTCGACGTGGATCGGGTTATGGTCGCCACTGAGCCGGGCGAAGGTGTTGAAGTCGTCCTGGCTCAGTTGAAAGCGGTAATGCTCGCTGTCATATCGGGGCGGATGTTCACTGACCATGACGCAATACCTGTTTGGTGACTTTGCCCAGGGCATTGCGCGGCAGCGCTTCTACACGCTCGAAGATTTTCGGCACCTTGTAGCCGGCCAGTTCCTGGCGACAGAAGCGGGCGAGACCCTCACTGTCGGGAATTTCCCTGGCATCCTGATGCAGGGCGAAATAGGCCTTGCCAACTTCGCCCCAGCGCTCGTCGGCAATCCCGATCACCGCTACTTCGCTGATCGCCGGATGCTCCAGCAGCACCCGTTCCACTTCCGCCGGGTAGATGTTCTCGCCGCCGGAAATGAACATATCCTTGCAGCGGTCGACAATCCAGTAACAGCCGTCCTCATCGCAGCGGGCAATGTCGCCGCTGTGCAGCCAGCCGTCAGCGTCCAAGGCATCGGCGGTGGCATCGGGCCGGTTCCAGTAGCCGGGTGTGATGCCGGGTCCGCGGATCAGCAGCTCCCCGGCCTCACCGACCGGCAGGTCGCGACCGTCGGCATCGACGATGCGCACTTCCGCCAGCAGTTGAGGGCGGCCCACCGAGCCGGGCTTGTCGAGCACGTCCTGTTCATTCAGCAGGAAGACGGTCGGGCCGGTTTCGGTCATGCCCATACCGGTGCGCACGCGGATACCCTGTTCGGCAAAACTGCGCGCCACGGGCAGTGGCAGGGCGGCACCGCCGCAGCCCCAGGAACGCACTCCGGCGAGGCGCTCGCCGTCAAATTGCGGGTGGTCCAGCAGAGCCTGATAGACCGCGGGAACGCCAAAAAACACTGTGGCGCGTTCGGCCAGCACAGCCATCGCCGCATCCGGCTCGAACTGTCGGGCCACCAGCACGCAGCCGCCAGCCATGAAAACTGCGGATGAATACAGATTGATGCCGGCGGTGTGAAACTGCGGCAGCAGATTGAGCAGGACGTCCTCCTGCCGCAGACTCACGGCCAGGCCAATGTTCAGATAGTTGGCCAGCATCATGCGGAAGGTCTGGATAACGCCCTTGGGTCGGCCGGTGGTGCCCGAGGTATAGAGCAGATACCAGGGCTGGTCCGGGTCCCGATCCGGATGCGGCGTCAGGTCGGGCATGGTGGCGTCCAGGTCGTCGTGATAATGATGTTCGTCCGCCTGCAGGCCCTCCGGTGGGTCAAGGGCGACCCGCTGCAAATGGCTGAACTGACGGGCAAGGCTGACTGCGGTGTCGCTGAATTCGCTGCCGTAGATCAAAACCCGGGGCTGGCAGTCAGTCAGCAGTATCTCCAGTTCCGGCAGGGCCAGGCGCCAGTTTAGCGGCACCAGAATCAGCTCTGCCTTGGCGCAGCCGAACAGCATGACAAAGAATTCCGCGCGGCTGTGGCCGAGCCAGGCTACCCGGTCACCGGGCTTCAGTCCCCAACGGCCTGTCGCGGCCGCGGCAAAACGCGCGGCCTGCTCATTCAGTTGCCGGTAGTTATAGCGCAGGCCGCTTTCGAGATCCTCCAGCGCCGGGTGCTCCGGCGTGACGCGGGACCGATGGGCCGGCAGATCAAAATGCTTCATGCGGGCCTCCCGAGAAATTCCGCCATACCCCGGTCCGCTTCGTCGCTGCTGATCTGTTCGAGGAAATGACGGTATTCGGCATCCAGCCCGGCGGCCGTCTGGCCGGGGTCAGGGCGGGTCAGTGTCAGGGTGCGGCCCAGGCTGCCAGGTTTGCGCTGGCGTATTCCGTTGGCCAGGCTCTGGGCAGTGGCCAGCCCGTCGCCGGCGTTGCAGAGGTACTGCACCAGGCCGGTCCGATGAGCTTCCTGTGCTTCTACCGTGCGGTTGGTCAGCTGGATGTCCAGGGCACGGGCGCGACCGATTCGCTCCGGCAGCAGACAGGTCCAGCCGCCGTCAGGGCTGAAGCCCACCACCGTATACCAGGGGGCAAAACTGGCCTTCGGGCCGGCGATGGCGATGTCGCAGGCCAGAACCAGGCCCACCGAACCGCCGGTTACCATGCCCTCTACAACGGCGAGCGTGGGCATCGGCAGGGTTATCAGGTCAAGAATCACCCGATTGAGGCCGCCAACTACACTGGCTGCGTATTGGCGTCTTTGGTCACGGTGGTTTTGGTGGAATCCGGTGACGTCGCCGCCGGTGGAGAAGGAGGTGCCAGTAGCTGTGAGAATCATCGCCGCCGGAGCATCCTCCCGGCAGCGGGCCAGGGCGCTGGCCAGATCCTGCAACAGTTCCGGCACCAGGGCGTTATGGCGTTCCGGCCGGTTCAGGGTAATCCGGGCGACGTGATTTTCCAGGGTGTAGCTGATCTGACCCATGTGTGATCCCGTCAGTCCAGTGAAAGGCCGTTGCGCAGCAGATCGGAGACGGTGCTGACTACATCGTCAAAGGCCGCGTCCTCCTGCCAGAGAGCGTATTTGAGACCGAGAAAATGCGACAGCCCCATCAGTGCCCATGCCCGGTGCTCGTTATTGCCCGGACGCACCTGGCCCTTGGGCACGGCGTTATCAAGCATTTCAGCGTAGCCGCGGGCGAAGGTTTCGTAATATTCACGGTAGATGGCTTCATCCACAAACTGGGCTTCCTGCAATACGCGGTACAGTGAAGGATGGTTGGCAAGGTACTCTAGGAAAGCACGCAGTCCCCGCTCTTCGGCTTCGATGCGGTCCCGGGCTCCCAGGATTTCCGCAGCGAGGTGGGCCCGCACCTTGTGTCCCATATCCATGACCAGTTCCCGCAGAATCTGCTCCTTACCACCGAAGTAGGTGTAAAAAGTGCCCTGGGCGACACCGGCTGCACGGGTGATGTCCGAAATCCCGGCCCGGTGATAGCCCATGGATCCAAAGGTCTGTTCCGCCGCTTTCAGAATACGTGCACGGGTGCGGGCGCCGCGGGCTGTTTTCGGCGTGCCGGGCAGGAGCGGGCTGGTCTGGGCCTGGGTCGGTGCTGTGGTCATGGCGGGTCCAGTGTTTGATGTTGATAAGCAGATTTTTAGTGAAACATGAATCGCTAGTCAAGTTTATTTGCGGCATGCTCAGGCGACAGAAGTGCTGGTTTTCAGGTTTCTATATTTAAATGCAATAAAAACAAGTGCCTAATGGTAAAAAATTATCTTCAGTAAAACTTCAGGATTATTTTTCTGAAAAATTCTTGCAGAAACCTGAATCACTTGTCATATTTCAGGGACTGATGATCGACGGCCATGGCCGGGTCATCGACGGGTGAATTCTGATTCACCGAACAACAATAAAAGAGGATGCCGCTATGAAACGTCTGATCATCGCCACCGCCGTCTCGCTGGTTGCTGCGACCGGCAGCACCCAGGCTGCTGACAGCATTCGCATTGCCCATGTGACCGACTTCACCGGTGCTCTGGCGCCTTACGCAGAGCAACTGGCCACCGGCCTGGAAATGGGTTTCGACTACGCCACCGACGGCAGCATGGAAATCGAGGGCCGCAAGATCGAGCTGATTCGCAAGGATTCCCAGCTTGACCCCGCCCGGGCCCGGGCCCTGGTGGAAGAAGCCTACGCCGAGGACGACGCCCATATCGTCGTTGGCCCGGTATCGTCCGGCGTCGCGCTGGCGGCACTGCCGCTTGCACAGGAGTATGAGCGCATCATCATGCCTGAGGGTGTGGCCGATGCTATTACCGGCAGTGACTGGAACCGCTACGTGGTGCGCGTCGGGCGCAACTCTTCCCAGGATGCCATCTCCAACGCCGTTGCCATTGGTGATGAGGGCGTCTGTGTTTCCACCATCGCCCAGGATTACGCGTTCGGTCGCGACGGTGTCTCAGCTTTCAAGGAAGCCATGGAGGACGTCGGCGGCAAGGTAGTGCATGAAGAATATCTGCCGACCGATGCCACTGACTTTACCGCCGCGGCACAGCGCCTGTTTGATTCCCTGAAAGACCGGGATGACTGTTCCGAAGGCAAGCACATTTTTGCTATCTGGGCCGGCTCATCCAACCCGCTGGGCCGCATTCAGGATCTGAATCCGGGCCGTTTCGGCATCAGTCTGACGACCGGCGGCAACATTCTTGCCGCCCTGGTTGGTTATTCCGACTTCCCGGGAATGCAGGGCGCCGGCTACTACTATTTCGAGTCGCCGGATAATGAGATCAACGACTGGATGGTTGAAAAGCACCGTGAGATGAACAACTCCGCGCCGGATTTCTTTACTGCCCAGGGGTTTGCCCAGGCCATGGCGATCACTGCCGCCATTCGCGAGTCCGGTGGCTCCACCGATTCGGAAGACCTGATTGCCGCCTTTGAGGGCCTGGTCTTCGACACGCCCAAGGGGGAAATGGAGATCCGCGCCGAGGATCATCAGTCAATGCAGGATATGTATCACTTCGAAATCAAGGTCGAAGAGCGGGATGACTGGTTTGCCGACCGCACGGTCGAAGCCGGTGTACCCGAGCTGATCCGGGTGATTTCCCGGGACGAAATGGATATCCCGGTCCGCAACTGACCGGTTTCCAGGACAGGGCTCTGGCCCTGTCCTGCACTCTGCTGCCGATTGTCATCCCCTGCATACTCCGGAGTCTTTCATGACAGCCGATCAGACGGTTCTGGAAACCCGTGACCTGACCATCAATTTTGGTGGCCACGTGGCGGTGAACCAGGTTTCCTGCGCGTTCCGGCAAGGCACGCTGACCTCCATTGTCGGCCCGAACGGCGCTGGCAAGACCACCTGGTTCAACCTGATTTCCGGTCAGCTCAAGGCCAGCGTCGGCCAGGTATTACTGCGCGGCGAGGATATCACTGCCCTTGGGGCCGCCCGGCGTTCTCACAAGGGACTGGGTCGTGCATTCCAGCTTACCAATCTGTTTCCCAACCTGACCGCACTGGAAAACGTGCGCCTGGCCGTGGCGTCCCGGCACCACATCGGCCACGTCTTCTGGCAGATGGCGAATCGCCGCACGGACCTGAAAGACCGGGCCATGGCGCTGCTGGAGCAGGTCCATCTGGGCCATCGCAGCGAGTACCTGGTGGCGGGCCTGCCCCACGGCGATCAGCGCAAGCTGGAGGTGGCCCTGTTGCTGGCGCTGGAGCCGGAAGTATTCATGTTTGACGAACCCACCGCCGGCATGAGCGTGGACGAGGTGCCGGTGATTCTGGATCTGATTGCCGATATCAAGAAGCAGCAGGACAAGGTGATACTGCTGGTGGAGCACAAGATGGACGTGGTGCGTTCGCTTTCCGACCGCATCGTGGTTCTGCATAACGGCCAGCTGGTTGCCGACGGCGAACCGGCCGAAGTGATTGCCTCACCGGTGGTGCAGGAAGCCTATCTGGGCGTGCCCGCTGAGGAAAGCACAGAGGAGGCGGCCCATGGCTGATTCCATTCTTTCGCTGACCGGCGTGCGGGCTGACATCGACCAATACCACATACTCCATGGCGTCGACCTTGAGGTGCCCCGGGGCGAACTGACGGTGTTGCTGGGCCGCAACGGCGCCGGCAAGAGCACTACCCTGCGGACCATTATGGGCCTGACCACACTGACCGGCGGAGACATCCGCTATCAGGGTGGCTCGATCGCGGGTCTGCCGACACCAAAAATCGCCCGTAGTGGCATCGCCTTCGTGCCCGAGACCATGGGCGTGTTCGGTCTGCTCAGCGTGCGTGAGAATCTGGTGTTGGCTGCGGTCAATGGCCCCATTGACGAAGCGCGGCTGCAGTGGGTATTCGAACTTTTCCCACCGCTGAAAACCTTCTGGCACCGACCTGCCGGCAATCTTTCCGGTGGCCAGAAACAGATGCTGGCGATTGCCCGGGCGATCATCGAGCCCCGGGACCTGTTGCTGGTGGATGAACCTACCAAGGGTCTGGCACCGGCGATTATCAATGATCTGGCGGATGCTTTTGAACAGCTCAAGGCGCACCAGGTCAGTGTTCTGCTGGTGGAACAGAATTTCAACTTTTCCCGCCGCCTGGGTCAGTCCGTTGCCGTGATGAACGACGGCGCGGTGGTTCACGCCGGCCCCATGGCGGAGCTTGCTGACGATGAATCGCTGCAGCAGGAACTGCTGGGCCTGGGTCTGGGAGCGCATCAATGAAGGAATCCCCAATGACGACGGCTGACGACCGGGCGGCGCCTGCGGAGAAACGCTCGCCGCTGGCCTGGCTCCGATACGCGCGGGATGAGCAATCCCATCTGTTCCTGCTGGTGCTGATGATGGCCCTTCCTGCCCTGCTGATTGACCCGCGAACCTGGCTGGTGCTCACCATCAGCGGCCTGGCCATGGGTGCCATGGTGTTCCTGATGGCCTCCGGCATGACCCTGACCTTTGGTCTTATGAGCGTACTCAATCTGGCCCACGGAGCCTTTATCTCCCTCGGCGCCTTTGCCGGTGGTACGGTGCTGGCCTTCTGGCTCAAGGATTACACCCAGGCCGCCTCGCTTGCGGTTAACCTGCTGGCGCTGGTACCGGCGATGCTGTTTGCCATGCTGGTCGCGGGCGGGGTCGGCCTGGTGTTCGAACGCTTCGTGATCAAGCCGGTTTACGGCGACCACCTCAAGCAGATTCTGGTGACCGTCGGCGGCTCCATCATCCTGATGCAGCTGATCGAGGTGGTCTGGGGCCCGAACGAAATACCCATCAACCGTCCGGAGGCCTTCAGCGGCGCGTTTGTGTTCAGCGACGGGATACCCCTGATCGGTGGCATCGTGCTGGAAAAATTCCGGCTTATGGCCGTGGTGCTGGGGCTGGCGGTGTACGCGCTGATGCTCTGGGTGATTGACCGCACCCGTATCGGCATACTCATCCGCGCCGGCGTTGAGAACCGGGAAATGGTGGAAATCCAGGGTTACCGCATACACCTGCTGTTTCTTGGCGTGTTCGTGGCCGGCTCGGCGCTGGCCGGGCTCGGCGGCGTGCTCTGGGGCATGTACAAGGAACTGCTGACCCCGCACATGGGCGACGAGATGATGATCTCGGTGATTGTGGTGATCATCCTTGGCGGGCTGGGCTCGATTCGCGGCTGTTTCTACGGTGCTGTGCTGGTGGGGCTGGTGAATCTGTATGTGGGCTTCCTCGAGCCACGGCTGGCGGCCATTGCCACCGTCGGGCTGATGGTGGGCGTTCTCATGTGGCGGCCTCAGGGGCTGCTGCCGGTTATCAAGGTCTGAGGAGATCAACATGCTGAGCCGACTGCTTTCCGGTGACTTCCCCCGCAGCCGCCCGCTGGTGATTCTGCTGATGGTGATCGTCACCCTGCTGGCACTGGGGCCTTTCCTGTTTTCCGGTGTGCGCGCGTTTGCCACTCTGGGGATGATCCTGGTGTTTATCATGGTAGTAGCGTCCTACGACCTGATGCTGGGTTATACCCACATTGTCTCTTTCGCCCACACCATGTTTTTTGGTATCGGCGCCTACGGTGTGGCCATGGGCATTGAGGCCTTCGGCAGCAGTTTCACGTCGATTTTTCTCGGCCTGGCTGCCGCTCTGATCGTCAGTGGACTGCTGTCACTGTTGCTCGGGCTGCTCTCCCTGCGGGTCAAGGCGATCTTTTTCGCTCTGGTCACCCTGGCGGTGGCGTTTGCGTTTCTCAGCCTGGTGACCCAGATGTACCACATCACCGGGGGTGAGGACGGTATGCGCGTGCGCGTGCCCCGGGAACTGGGGCCGGCCTTCCGGCCGTTTGAAGAGCCGCTGACCGGGTTCGCTATTGCCGGTTTCCTGCAGGGTCTGTTTACCCAGCCCTGGAATCTGGGACAGATATTCAGCGATTCGGTGTTCGAGGTGCGTTTCACCGGCCGCACGGTCATGTACTACGTGTTGTTTACCGTCACCACGCTGGTGTTTCTGTTCCTGCTGCGGCTGGTGAATTCCCCCTTTGGCCGGGTGCTGCAGGCGATTCGCGAGAACGAATTCCGCGCCGAAGCCCTGGGCTATCGTACCGTGATCTATCGTACGACGGTGGTGATTCTGTCGGCGCTGATTGCCACCGTGGCCGGGGCTACCTTTGCCCTGGTCAATCGCTATGTGAATCCGGAAAACGTGCTCAATTTCGAGCTGATGGTGTTTATCCTGCTGATGTGCGTGATTGGCGGCATGGGCACGCTCTACGGCGCGATTGTGGGGGTCGCGCTCTTCCTGCTGGCACAGAACTACCTGCAGGACGTGCTGAAATGGATCGGCGAATATACCCAGGGCATTCCGGTACTGGAGGAACTGGCGGCCCCGGATCGCTGGCTGCTCTGGTTCGGCGTGCTGTTCGTGCTCAGCGTATATTTCTTCCCATCCGGTATAGTCGGTCAGTTCCGGATCTGGGCGGCCCGGCGGCGGTTGCGTGTCAGTGAGTCGGCGCAGGAGAGAACCACGGCACCGGCAAACTGATGGGAACCGCCGCCACTGGCTGGCTTCCGGTGGCGGATTCTGGAACAATCTCCGGCCGCTTTGATCACATGCCAGGAGTCTGAACCTATGGCCAGTGCCAAACCCGCAGAGCCCCGGGTATTTCACAATCACTTCATGCCCCGTTTCTGGGACCTGGACACCTGGCGCCACGTCAACAATACGGCCATGGTGCAACTGCATCAGGAAGCCAGGGTGCAGGCCCTGGTAGAGCTGTTGGGCGCGGACGCCTGGTTTTCCGATGGCCCGCGCCTGCGCCCGTTGCGCTCGGTGACCCAGTTCCGGCGGGTGACCCGCTACGGTGCCCCGGTTATCTCACAGACCCGCATCCAGGCCGTCTCCGGCCAGCATTTCCGTATGCGCACCGACCTGTTCCAGCACGATGAGTGCGTCGGCTGCCAGGACAGCATCATGGGGGCCTTTCTGGATTGCGGCCCGGTGGAGCTGCCCGGGCCCCAGCGAACAGCGTTGCAGACGGCCGATATCGCTGCTTTGGAGGGGTCGCCGGAACCCCTGGCGCCGCCGGTGTACCTGGATGGCCCGGAGCTCGCCGAAGCCTTCGCGGTGGTGAAGACGCTGACGCCACGCTATGGCGACCTGGACGTAGATAGTCAGCGCGCAGAGTCGGCCCTGGCACGTTATGTGGAACAGTCACGGTTCGGCGTTGTCGACCGCCTGCCCTTTGGCGGGCAGGGCATGCTGATCGCGCTGCTGGACATGACCTTTCACCATTACCGGGCGGGGTCGGAACCGGTCGAACTGGCGGCCGCCGTACCCCGGGTGGGCAATAGCTCGTTCAGCCTGCGGACCAGCGTGTTCAGCAATGGCAAACCCCAGGCCACGGCCGACAGCATCATGGTGGTGGTGAACACCGGGAGCGAACGTCCGGAGCCGATGAATTCAGCGCTGCGCGAACAGCTCGCAACGCTGGACTACCCCGGCAGCCGGTAAAGCCCGGCTGCCGGGGTTGAGTTCTGACGGGTCATTCTTCCAGCAATAATACATGCTCGCGGGTTAGTGTATCGCCATTGACGCGTTCCAGCGTCGACAGGGAGGGCCCCATCAGCGCGCTGATGCGGACTTCACCAACCTTCTCGCCCGGGCGCCACGCAATCGGCAGACCGCCGGGTGAGCGCACAAGCCGGCCTTGCTCATGCACCGCCAGAATCTGGCCCTGCTGTATGCCATTGGCCTCGCCAACCGCCAGGTAAGGTTGCCCGTCATCACCCCTGAAACTGCGCATGGCCCAGGGCCCGATCTCGCTGCGGTCAGCGGCCAGGTTGATCAGGGCTTCGCCGTCAGACACCGGCGTCGCGCCGTACTCGGCGCCGCTAGAGGGGTCCAGCACCGTGGCGCGACCGTCTTCAACCACTATCACCAGCCGTGCACCCGGGTAGGCGGCCAGGGCCTCGGCGCAGTCCATGCTGCGGATGGCCTGGCAGTCTTCGATCTGCGCCATGGCCTCGTTGACGGTGCGCTGGCTGATCAGTCGGAAGCCTTGACGAGCCGCCAGAGTTTCCAGCGTTTGCTCATCCGCCGGCAGATCGCCGATCAGAGCGAGGTTGGCCAGACGGCGATCGGTGCGGGGTTCGCTGGCGGACATCTGGCTGGCTTGCCGCTGGGCTTCATTCTGGTCAGCCCAGCGCTCCCAGACGGGTTCCTGCCAGTCCTGTTGAGGCAGTTCGCCGAGCCCGGCCTCGGAGTCAACCCATTTTTTCTGTTCCTCCGGATTGGAGGCACAGCCTGTGACCAGAAAAGCGAGCAACACAGAGCTCAGGGCGTATTTCATTGGACGCTGATGCATGTGGGATGTCCTTATTTGACGAAACAGCTATTGCAAACGGGTCACGATAAAAGCAAAAAGGGCGGGCCGGGGCTTTGCCCCGACCCGCCCTCACGGTCTTCTATGCGTAATGCTTTTGCTTAGAAGTTGACCACCAGGTTGAGGCTGGTCGCTACCACGTCTTCGAAGCCGCCGGTAACG